>BNJT01000043.1_pt1 | contig 229651 bp, 371 predicted proteins | sample 8540491 | NCBI WGS metagenome assembly BNJT01 (sample SAMD00202455, study PRJDB9452) | human saliva metagenome | host: Homo sapiens | reverse complement strand
GAAGTTACGTATTGCTGTACCCCAAGTAGGACCTTACAAAGATTGTACTGGAATTACTGCCCCATGGAAATGAAAGGTGCCACCTCGTTTCATTAAAAGCGCATAAAGTTTGCAATACCTAGACAAAATTTTTAATCATTTTGCCCCATCTGCCAAGAACAAATGAGCCAAGAATAACTAATGGATTGCTCATGAATCTTGTGTAACCTTACTAATTATACCGGTTAATCAAGCTCATCAACAACACTAGATGTCAGCAAGTCTGCTTAGTTCCAAGACCAAATCATTTTGACAATATTATTACTGATTTTATTTTATCACCAGTTAAATTTTTGTCTTTAAGATTTTTCAATTTCTTCGATAATTGCTGCACCTGTTATTATTACGCCCTTTATTTTGTCAGAAATAGATTCAAAGTATTGATAACTCATTTTTCGAGATTAGTTTTTCTTTTTATTTTTCTAAATCCCATTCTTTACTGAATTTCTTTCAAATAATTTTCGCAATTAATGACTGGCATTTTTGTCACCTTTATTACCTCTTGATAGTTTTTTCGTAGTTTTTGCTTACCGTTTTCATCGAGAATAGCATTTGTCTTCATCGAATTCTAAGTACGTCTATCATAGAGTCTTGAGCCTTACCAAAGCTTTCTGTTTTTCTTTTAATGTCTTTAAACATTTTATCAGACTCTTTTTTTGATATGTTTCTCGACGGGCTTCTTCGTCGCTGAATATTCATAAGAGTTTTTTAGCATCTTCCAAATCTTTATGAATAGATGCCATAAATTTTCCGACAGCTTCTTTTTTAGAAAACTTCAAAATCATGATTAGTTTTTATCCAAATCATGAAGATGCATCACGCCTCGGAATTGTTTTATTTTTACCGTCACATATGTTAGATATTTATCTTTAGTCGTACCACGAGTAAAATTGTCATGTTTAGCAACAAGATCTCATTCTGAGTAGCAATTCTCTTTTTGAGCGTGAGACAAATTGCCTTTGCTTTTTTATCATAAAGCTCTTAAGTTGCATCATCTATTTTTGAAGTTCCACTGGTTCTCCTGCGTCAGAATTATGTTTCCTAAAAAGTATATAAATATTTTATTATGTTCAGAAAACCTTTAATCTTAATGGCACATCTTTCAGCAAACCAACCTTTGCATCTTACGACTGCACCAGCAAAATTCATCGATTATGCCAAGCTTGTATAAGTAAAGTTCGACTTAGATTGTAAAGATCGACTGCATATGTCGCATATCTAGTTATGTGTTCTGAATGACATATTAACTTTTTGTTGTCATATCATTCAAAGGATCGACAATTGCATCAGAGGATTGTCAACAAAACCTGTCGTTACAGACATCATATGAACAACATCTCGAACTTTGCTTGTCCTGTCATACTATTAGGTCAATGACAATAATCTATCGTGAGGTTTAACAGAAGGATTCCATACTACTGTTACCAGAATAAATTTGTTCGACAGAACGTTTTAATCTGCTAATAGCTGCTATTAATACAAAGTCACCTGATTATGTTCGCTACCACCACAAACCTGAGGAAGCCAATTCGTAATAGTCCGAAGACGTCGCTAATGATTTAACACCTTTTTCTAAAAAGAGCGCCAATACTAAAAACTTAGCCAAGCCCCACAATAAGGCTACCTGTTAATCCTCCGCGAGAACCAACAGCTCCCACCTATGGCAGATAACGTTGTTGGTAGTTGTAGCAGACAATTGTCTAAAGAACCACCTCGCTATCGACTGTAGTCTATTATCTGAAGAAGTATTTACTTGTGTTCTTAATCAATGACAACAGCAGATCTTGATATTCTGATAAATATCTCGATCAAGATATGCCATCTTGCGTTGTCTTTTAACATCTTCAAAATTATACATGCCCTTAGCAACAGTTGCTACCTTATTAATATTAGTCTGAATTTGATTTGACATACGATTAGAACCAATACATATGTATTTGAGAATAAGGTTTACGTTTTTCGATTACATTATGTTCTTACCTGTTTTGTATATTTATATGCAAAATACCAATCAGGCTTTCCTAAAAATACTGTAAAATTTCTAAATCCAAAGTTTGCAACAGTCTAATATAAGTAGGTTCCCGCAATTAGCAGAAAATTGGAAGAATATCCCAACCCAAAGTGACCTTGAGTTTTTTATATTTATATACTGATGACCAGATTGTGTACTGAGACCCCAAATGTGTTTGTGTTTATTATTGTGTCCAAGTGTCTTCTTGATTGTTCTTACGTCCTTCTTCAGTAATACCTATTACCGTCTGATAAAGGGATTTAAACTATCAAGTATGCCATTGTTAATGATTATTATAATAATGAGCGGTTCCATCATTAGTTACCCCATAAATGTTTTTGAACTGGTTCGCCATTTGCAACATATCTCGATAATATGCATCACCAAAATGATAAGCAATAAATTTGTAGATTTTAGAGAATATATCGATAAACATTCCAGTTATTTTCTCTAAATACCCATTAAAAAGAGTTTTGATCCTGACAAGTTAAAATGAACTAATTAATACTGGAGGAGAAACACCACCAAATGATTTTCCATATGGACTATCTTGGACAATGAGTCATCTCTAATTCTATCGCCATAATTGTCTTCACGAATAGGATTTGGATACTCAACGCCGTCGCTTTTGAGCTGACGGCCATCAACAACTTTATCCTCCACCGATAATTTCTGTAATCATACCATTAAACATTGGCGGTAGTTTTAGCGGCATCTGCAGAATAACCCATTCGAATATGAATTCTTGCACCTGCGACTAATTTAATAGATGATCTTTCAGGAATTAAATCTTGTTTTTAGCTGTGCATTTCTGCACAAATGTTCGAGGATTAAACATGCGTCAGTATAAATTATCTAAAGCAGCTAAGCCGCTTTGTAGTGCTGTACGAAGTTGTCATTATCGCCATCAACAGAATCATATTCTGCAAGGGATATCTGGAAAGCATTATTGAGTTGATCGTAGCTGTATCAGCTGCAATATTTTTAGATTTAACTACTTGAATAGAATTAATAGCATTAGTGCTATGTAAAACCACGTATCATTAGTACCAGAATCCAGAGTTTAATCCTTCATCGACAAACATTACTTGGAAATGCTGGGAAACCACGAAGCATTCGTCCGCAGACGACGTCTGTTTGTGACCATTACGTCTAAGAATGATCCCTAACTCAACTAGACAATTGATGAGGACTCATTCCATTGACTTCTAGTTCTACACGCTGAGTATAATCTCTTTCAATTTGACCACCTCGGATTATTGGTACTAATGTCGACACCATAGGATTCTTTTCTGTCTACGATACCGACCGGAACTAATGCAACACTAATCTTCTTAAGATCCTTATCGCTATCGTTTACTGGAGCAGTAACGCTTAGAGCCGGAGTCAACACTTTTATGTGTTGTGGCATTTAAAGAATTATAATCTCCGAGTCGTAATCTAACAAAATCACTGTCTTTAGCCATTGCTGATAATGCATAATCTCATGAAATAATTTACCGTTAACGAATTTTTCCTGATTATCTTTAATGGGAGTTTTTCATTGTCGTGATATTCTTTTTCTTGAATATCTTTAGACAAATCATATCTTTACATATATTCATAAGCAGAAATTTCGCCATCGGCATTATTATTAACAAGATATCTGTCATATAATTAGGGAATATATTATTCTTAATTAATGTACATCATCCAGAATAACATAAGCTTTCTTAAAAATGCATTCTTTGCGTAATTATAATCAGAAATACATCTCCTTTCATATAATGCTCATTGTTTCATTACTCAGTCAGATGTTTGATACGAGATCAATAAAATAATAATGATCAGGACCTAAGAATGTATATTTTTATCGGCAAATTACTTTTCTTTTCTGCCGCAAAATCTACATTCATTATATTTAATAGAGAATTGCTTTTAAATTCTTCTTCTGTAAAACATGGTATGCTAAAGACACCCATTTCTACAATAGAACCATATCTCCGTAGTTTCATCAATTTCAGGATCATAATTTAATTTAGCTTGTTCTATTAAATACTTAGTCGATCTTAAATTTGTTTCTTTAAGTTCATCTTCTTGTTTTTTCAAGAGCTTCTTTAACAGACTTATTGGCCATCAATGTATCGCTCATTCCAGAGTAATCACCAGGCTTTTTTATTATCTTTTATCGTCTTTCTTTCAGAAGATTTTTTTGGCGAACTCAATAAAGTTCTTCGCCATCTCTTGTTGTTTTTCTGAACTTAAATCACTATCGACACCACAGATAATAGCAGCAAAGCAGCAAATAAATTTATTTAAAGTATTTATTTTATTTTCACAATCTCCTAGTAAATGTGTATTTTGTTGTACAGATTTTGTTTCGACAATAATATTATAGAAATGTTGTAATAATACTTATCTTGATTTTCTTCGATAGCAATTGTTCTTAAAAATTTAAAGCATCGTCAGCTATTTTTACAAAAGTATCGATAGAATCAACAAGTACAGATTTCAACGCATTTTCAGATTTATTAGCATTGCTTCCGCTTCTCGTTTTTTTCTTGATCGGCTTTTGCCTATCATATTCAGCTTTGTTTTCTTTTGTATACTTTGAATTTTCATCGACTGAGTCCTAGGATCTAATATCGTGACCTTTTTGCTTTTCTAATGCTTTTTATTAGCAGCGCTGACTTTAATTCCATTCCCTTGGCTTTCTTTAGACAGATACTGCTATCCAAGAATAATATGGTTCCATAAATGAGCGGCTAAGCAGTTTTGCTGATGATCTTCCATTGTCCAGTATTAATACCATGTTTAACTAATTTTAATCGGATATCATTTTCTTCTTTTTTAAGAGCATTGATTTTCTGTTCGGTTAAACTCTCAATTCTCCTTTTTTGTCCATAATTAACGATAATCCGCCATTAGAAGCAATAGTCATACCATTAGCTTGAGAATAATCAACACGTCTTCCGGTATCGTCAGCTGCAACCATTTCCTCTCGACACTGCGCTTTCCTTACCATCTTTATTATATTACGTCATATAGTTGAGACCATTTGCTATCCATGGGGACTAATATCTCTTAATAATTCAGAGGAATAATGTTTCGTGATAACAGAAATAAAAATCAGGATCAACAAATACTTGATTCCCAGGAGTTTTTATAACTTGAATAAATTCAAAACCCATTCTGGCCCAATTCTTTGGTGATGCATATCAAAATCTGGATATAATTCTGCTCTTGGAGCAAATTGTGCGTCAGATATCAAAATATCCTAATGCTGCTTGAGCTGCTTTTTGAGATGTCACTAAATTAGACTATGTAATTTTCTATTTCAAATTATGTTTATATACGGCAAAACGATTACGAAGAGGTTTCTGTCTGCTGCAGTAGAGAAACTTTAATTTGAAACTAATCCAGGATGATTTGGTACCGTCGAAAATAGCAACTGCTCAACTATAACTCATACTAATAATTTAGTGAATTCAGATTCAATTCTGAATGGATATGAAGGTAATGTCTTCGGATATTTCTTTTTAAAGTAAGAAATTATTTTAGGAATCTTATCGAATGCATCGACAGTTGCTTAGTCAGTATGTCACCAACAGAAAATGTTAACGTTGCATCTTGTCCACCCATATATTGAGGAGCTTGCCCTCTATGAGTATCGACATATTAGCATATGTATTTGTAAAGTTTGCTGTTAATCCTTGAACAAGTACATCTTTTTAAATATAATCGATAATCGATAGATGTTAATCTTTCAAATTCAGAATCTTCATATTCTTCATACTGTTGTTCATTACCAGATAAAAGCATTATATATATTCTATTTGTACCGAGTGCATCAAATTGAGATGCACAATATTCTAAAAATTTAGAATCTGTATCATAAGGATAATAATCTAAAGAAAGTTTATTATCTTTTTCCATTAACTATTAAACTTTAAAGAAAATTCTTCTTTCTTAAATATACTATTGTAAACATCGCATCAATTGAACGACCATTATTTAAGTTTTGTATAAAGTTTTGGTAAGTATATTAGAAGAACCCTGTTTTGATAACGTCGAAGCAAAATTGTTGACGTAATAATAAAGAATCTTCTAATGAATTATATTGAGTAACAGGTTTAACATGAATAATTAATCGTGTTTTTATTGTCTGGATTATTTAAATCGATAACTGGTTTTGCTTCACCACCAGATAAAACAAAATCAGCAGCTTCTTTAGCTTCGTTAACTAAATTAATTTTTCGCGTTCAACGATATCATATATATGCTTGAATACCAAAATTGATTTAAGTAATTTGTTAATTTAGTACCTGCATTATTTAAAAATCATATTGAGAAGTTTTGTCGCCGATAAATTTTTATCTCGTTAGCAAAATATTTTGCCTTTAGTGTTTTAAAAATGCGATTAGCTTCACTCAAATAAAAGCTTTTCATCTGCAGAAGATGGTCTATATCTATTTGGAGTTTTTATTTGTTTTAGTATAAGTCTGACGAATTTTTCTAATTTAATTAATCTAGCTTCGTCAGGAACATAAAAAGTCTCATTCTAGGATTTAATGTATTGACAGGCATTAATGCAGATCGATTAGAAACATTGTTCTCTTCATAAAATCTTTTGAGAATATTGGATATTGTTTAGAATGTAATCATTGCTCAAGGATTAATGGTCTTTGATAATACCATCTTAACAGATCATAGTTTTATTGTCTTTGCATTACGATATTTCGTAACAGTTCCGCCTTCTATTTCTCTATGTTTAGGAACTTGAGGCATGAAAGCCTGATAATCAAATTCCCTTAATAGCAATGTTACTTTTTAAAAAGTTTAGGGATAATTAGGAACGGTTGCGACAGAAATTGCTTCGAAACAAACCGCATCTATATCTAATGTTTCGTTAATATACTTATTTTCGATAGGCATATACGCAAACAAAATGGAATTCAGATAACAATGCTCGAAATCCATTCATATAATAAGTTATTTCTTTTTCTTGATTCGAAGAATTTGTCTGAACCTCAACTGGTTCACCATTTATACCGCGATCTTCATTAAAATATAATTCCATTTGAAGAAGCCTATCGGCTTTTGCGTTTTCTATATTTGCAGAACCTTTAGCCCTCATTAACGGAATATTTTGAGAGTTTGCTTGCGTTACTGTACTAATAGAAATAGGCGGTACGAAAATAACGTTACGTCACCAAGAGTACAAGTCCAATCAGCAAGAGATTCTAAGCCGTGATTAATATTTGTAGTATGAAAAGCTCTGTTTTGTATTTCATGACGTTTATCTAATTGATCAGTTACATTCCATACAGCATCGGCCCCAAACTTTACTATCGTATCTCATATGTCCATGGTTTTTAAATTAGGATTAGTAAAAATCTGAATCATTTTAAAAATACTCATATTGTTATTTTTAGAAATAACATATTTATTTAAATTAATCCATTTATCGCCATGTCTTAACATAAATAACAGCAAGATTACGACGAGTAATGTCTCTAACCCGTACATATTAATACCGGTTTCTTTAAAGATTGTTGGATCTTGGAAAGACAAAAGCCTTGGTTTATTGTATTAACATAGTTAGCTAATAAAGAATCACGAGAAAAACTCATAAAGTTTTTGGGATATGCAGTGTTTGATCTTGTTTAGAAGAACCATTAATATCAATTACTGCTCTAATTTCTGCTGCATTTTTAATCATATGTACAACTTCATTAGCAGCTTTATAAGCAGTTTCTAATAATGCATATTGAGTACCATCAGCAGACAATCCAAATACTGGAGTTCGTCGATTAATTGATTTTGCATTTCCATGTGGATAAAGTCCACCAAAATCTTTTTGTAGTTAATTTTTCATTAACTTCAATCCACTTATTATCAAATTCTGCTACTTGAGCAATAACACACTCATCAGTATCTTTATTCTTTTTCCCATTTTATTACCGAAACCTACTGTACTAGCATCCATGAGCTTTTGTTACGAATGCGCCATATTTATTAATAGCTTCTCCATAAGTTGTTTTTAATTACATCTGCAGTATATACAACAGACCAGTGATAAACTTCTGGAGCATCATAAACATAAAAACGGAAACCTGCATCATAATCTGAAAACTATAATTTTTCGTCTTTAACATTATTAATGTCACATACATCTTCTGAATTTGTTTTTCTTGAGCAAGCCAGGCTCTCATATTTTTGCTGCCCTTTTGTTAGAAAGGCAAGTATTCAGGATCTTTTACATTTGCTTTTTCGTAAATCTGCATATAAAGTATCGCCATCGACAAAAACCGGCATGTAAATCTTCTTCTGATATTCTGAAAGCTTTGGGTGGGAAGGCTGACCATAGCCAGCCCTCTTACCTTATCTACACCAACATTTTTCTAACGGCGGATTTTCTTGATAGAAAGAAGTGCCGCATTTAAATCACTTCCCATCTGTTTGGCAAGTTCTTCATATATGCGTGTATCTATTGCACCTGCTTCAAAAATCAGAACATCAGGAAGACTCATTTGAGTATCTTTAACAATATCGTTCAAATGTTCGACAGAACCTTTTCGGTTCTTTATCTTTTTAGCATCATCCATGACCTCTTTAGTAGAAGCTGGTTTTTGTTCTTCTTTCTTTTTGTTCTTCCGCCATTAGATAATTCCTTTATAAAATATTAAAATACGCTATCGAGATAATTAGCAATATCATTAGCATTCATATCTTCGTATTGACTAGTTACCCTAGTCGTTATAGTTGCACTGCTCTCCTCCTGCAAATGCCGGAGCATTATTTAATGCAGCGATAGCAGCTTGAGGATCTTGATTTGTAGAAGTAGCTACATTAATTATATAACCACCATTAGCTGCTCCTTGCTGAGGAGTAACTAATCTAGCAGATGTATTTGCTTGTCCCATATTTTGTGAAGCCGTATTACTCTACGTCAGGAACAGGTGATTGGATCCATATCCTGCTAATAATACAGAACCTCCGACAGCAGCTAAAGCTGCCAAGGACAGTTTTTCATTCTGTTGGATTTCACAAGATCGAGTTTTTAAATGCACTATTTCTTAATTGAGAAACTCTTTTCCTGAACACCTTTATTCATCATTTCTTCTGTCCGTTGCATATCGGTAATCTTCTGACTTGATTCATCGGAGCATTTACTGTAGCCTCTTGTGCTTGACGAACAGCTTCTTGTTGATTTTGAGCACGTTGAATTTGTGCGTCGGCATCCATACTAGCTGCAGCACGAGCATCATACATACCCTAAAGATCTTGAAGCAACACCAGTTGTCATTCCTTTTTGTTCTGCAGCATTAGCAGTATTTATCATTACTTCTAAATGCTGTTCGAACATGTTGAATAGCTTCGGATTCTGCCAAAAGCTCTGCTCATCTTTAGACATTTTGCTGCTTTTTAGCTATAAAGTCCCTCACTATTCATTATATATCATTAATCATGTTGCCATACAATGGCGTTATTTTCTGCATTGTTTTTAAATGATTCTTTCCAGATTTTTATTATCTTCATCTGGACCAGAGAGTATCAGCAACACGATTAATAACAGTTCCAGAAGTATCTCCCTTCTTGACGGCGAAGTGCTCTTGTACTGCTGAAGGCATTGATACTACTTGGGAAATAAATGATTGTTCAAAAGTTCTTTCGAGATAAGAATGTTTCATGAAGACTAGACATAACGTCAGCAACTAATTGTTTAGAATCTAACCAATCTATGAACACCGTTTTGACTTCCGACCATAACTTTGTTCTATTTACTTTTTAAATCACTAACAACTTTTTCTAATCCCTTAGCTGTGTTATAAAATTCACCAGCAGCATTAGTAAGTCTACTGAACCATATTATCGGCAACTGAACCTTTGTTCAAATTTTACATCTTCAGCCGAATATGTTTTAGCATCATAATATTCATTTCTTTAAATTTTCTGGAGTCAAATTAGAGCTGTTTTTCTATATTGTAGATCAGAAGCTAACATATCTTGAGTACCTAATTGCTGTACCATTACTCATTTTGGCTTCAAGAACTTCTTTGTTAAATAAATTTTATCGCCATCATGATCGGCTTTTGCTAACTATATTAAATGCTGTATTTGTTCTAATAGCATTTCATCGACAACGGAAGGATCATAATAAACCTTAGCATATGCAATAGACTTAGAGATAGTTATGAGGCTGACGATCTCAGCATTATATCGACACCCTCTTCCCTAATTTGTCTTAAACGAGCAGCTTTTTCTCTGCTGTTATATTGCGGTCGATCAATCCCATCTCTTCAAGTCGATCTTGACCGACAACAGCAACAGCTGGGGTATATCCCATTTCTTGTAATTCTTTAACAGTCATACCATTAATATATTTCCTAGACTGCAAGAAATCGGAAGAATCATCGATACGCATCGATTCAGAACCAATACGATAACCGACAGTTAATGCATTTACAGATTTTGATAAATCACTATTTGTTTTTAATGCTGCAGTAGTAGCATTATTAATTCTATCTTTAATGCCTGATAAATTGTTTTGAGCTATTCTAGCTTTTTCATAATCTTCAGCATTAGTAATTTATCATTTCTTCGGTTTGTCGAACATATGCAGTTTGAGCATTTTTCAATTCTTCATTTCCATATGTTCTACCAAAATGCATATCATAATTGAAAATGATATTTGCCATCTGCCGAAGCAATATTTCTAAAATGACCGACATTAGTTACATTACCCTCGGTCATCAAATTTTTATATCTTGAATTCCAAATGTTTGATTTAATTCTTTTTAAAAGATGCTTTTTTTCAACAGCACCATATTCTTTTTGCTTAATTCGTCAAATTCTTCGACAGTAATTACTGGCTACCAGAGCGAGATGCATTATTACGTTTTGCCAATGCTAATTGTTGAGTATATGATGCACGTTCTTTTTATATGTTCTTCTGTCGCAATAATATTATTAGCTAAATATTCTTTATTAATATATATCCTCTAAAACTACCTTCAGCAAACGAAGAAGCTTTCGCAATTTTTGTTCTTCTTTTTCTACTAATTTGAGAATATCGAATACTTGAATGTGCATTTACAATATCATCGCCAATGTTAGCATTGCCTTTTTCGATGAAATAAATTTATAGTAATCACTATTTTTTATCAAACAAAATAGACGCTTCAGCAACACTTTCGAATTTAGCATAATTCGCTTTATTTGACTAGTACTTACAGAGTCAAAAGTAGCGACTTGTTTTTGATGAGGATAATCTTTATTAAAAGCAATATAACTTATTTCTTCTGAAAAATTTATTTTTCATTAAGATAATCTTTATCGATTTTTAATTTCATCTTCTCTTAAAAGCAGATTTAATATCGTTAAGAACATCGCCCTCAATTTCGACTAACTACAGATGTTTTTTTCCGTCGACAGTTATTTTCTTTTGTTCCGATGTCTTTCAACATTCCAGAAAATTCAATTTTACCAGAAGAATAATTATATCCTAAATCATTGTTTCCAGAGAATACAAAAAGTATTTTTTATCTTTTTAATGATTTTGCAACTCTTGATAATGTTTCTTCTCTATCAGACTCATCAAGACCCTTCGACTAAATCATTTAAAACTCTATTTGTTAATCTAAATACGTCGGAACGTTTTGCTGCTTCTGTCTGACCAGATGCAGTAGTCCATTCAGCATTATTAAAATATTTACCAAATGCTATATCGACAATATCTCTTTCTTTTCTGAATTGCATCTAACGCATTTTCAACAGAACCATATTCTGCAACAAGATCTTTTCTTAATTTTTCTAAATTAGGTTTATCTTTTGATTTTGAATCAAAGAAAGCTGTAGCTAATTCATCATTAAATTGCAACATACTCGAAACAAACTTCCAATTGTTGTTTCTCTGTTGCTGCACCAAATCCAGCACCTTTTAAAATATCTTACCTAATTTTTATCATAAGTACCGATAGCCGTATTAAAAACCAGCAGTCGTTAATTTATCACCTTCTGCAAATACTTTTTGTAGTCGCATTATTTATAGGTTTTAAAAATCAACCATTACGTCGACACCATTTTGTTTTTAAAGTAGCTATTAATGATTCATAACTATTTGTAGTATCTGCTGTACCTATTTTATTTAAGATATCTTTAACTTCTTCAGGACTTAATAGTCTCGTAGCATTATCACTATAAAAATTAACTTGCCCAAACATATTTGCTTTTTGCAATTTTTTGTAGCTCACCATATGCATTAGATTCTGAAAAGATATTATATGTTTCGCCTTTTCTTACGACGGACATTACTTGAGAATCTCGATAAAACCCATCTGCCATTAGCATCTTTTTACTATCGGAATATAGCAAAAATCTTGATTTAATGTTTTATTATATAAATTAAAAATTAGTTGCACCAGCAACATTATTACTTGTATGAATAGCATCTATAAATGCTGTTCTCATTAAAGCAGAACCTTCATGTAGTGATCCGAAAGAGTTTAAATCAATTGCTGATTTTAAATTTTGTATTTCTTCTCTAGTTAATTTTCTATTATATTTTCTTTTCAATTTCATTTTTGCAAGATTGAAAAATCTTTTCTCTTTCACAGCAACAGTTTGTCCGTCTTCTAATCGAGAATTCATAACAACATTTGTACCATTAAAAACATATCGACCATCAGTACTATTATGTTTATAATTTAATATGTTTTTATTAGCTTCATAATTTTCAGACAAACCTGCATCTTTTAATGTCTTTCTAAATTCTGTCGGATTAAACAAAGATGCATTTGCCGTCGATTTATTATAAGAACGAGCCGTATCATTACGTGCCGTATAATTAATATTCGGACGATTTGTATTATCGTAAGCTCCTTCCATCATTACTGTATTATGAACAGCATTTTTGCTTTGTATTCATTTCAGGAGCAATATTAATACTGGAAGCAAAATTAATTCCGCTACCATCATTTGTATTAATAGATAAATTTTATCTTCGAAACTTAATGAATGAACTTTCCCTGAACCCTCAACAGCTAAAAGAGCTTTTTCTATAGGTGTTAAACCTTCAGAATCTTTTTGCGTAAATTAATTGTTCTAAAACTTTTTCTTTTCAATTGATTTTAAAGGTTTGTTTATAAGTACCTTGTTCTGTTAATTGACCTTCATTAAATACAGAACCTACGCCATTATAATTTTTGTTAATATATGTTCTAATAAATTCATTTATTCTGGATTCATCATTTTGGAAGTTTGTATATTGCCAATCTGGTGCAATACCAGAAGCTTTTGATATGTTCGTCTGTTAATATATTTAAACGATATAAAGTTTTAAAATCTTCTTTAATACCAGAAGTATCTAATTGTAACGAAGCATCGAGCACACCAGCATATCCAGGAAGAATTGCAGAAGTCGTTCCTTCGATTGGATCTCGGAATAAGAAATATTTTAAGTCTTTTTATGCGACCCATTGTCTTAAAAAGGCTTCGATTTCTGTTAATTCACCTAAACCTTTATGATTCTCAAGAGTATATTTAACACTGTTACCAATATGATCATATACAGATAAACCTTTTAATTCCAATTTGTACAGATTTTTGACCTTGTTTATTCGGTACAAAATTAAGAGTAGGATTCATTGCTATATTAGTATTACCAAAAAGCAAGAACTGGAACACCATTAAGTTTTTAAGTAATGGAATATCATTAGTAAATTCTTGATAAGTATTACCAGTACCCATCATAATTTTGCCATCTCGAATCAAAATATTCTGCTCATTTTTCTTGCAAAAAAATTCTAATTGATTTGCTAAAGATTTCTATATTACTAGAAACTTCATTATAGAAGTTATCAGCATAATTATTTCTGATTAGAAAAAACATCGAAATCAGATCTCGTAATATTTCCCCATTAAATAATTATAGATACTATTTGCAGAATCTATTGGCTGAGAAGATAAAAGCTTTTAAATTTTTAATAGTACTTTTGTCTTAATTTATTTAATGTATCTGAATCTGATAATAAAGAAACATTTTTTTATCTGGAGTAGAACTTTGTTCTAAAAAATTTCTTTTAAAGATTCATCTTGTCCAAATCTTAATTGTTGAACATTATCGAATAAGAAATTTGAAAAATCAATAACATTCGAATCATTTTTTTGCAACTAGTTTTTAAAAGCTTCTTGCTTCATGACTATCAGAACCGAATATATTTTTTTAATTAATACAGAATAACCTTTTAACATAATCGGAACGAGATACGAAATTACTGCCTGGCTTTTGTTAATATTCTAGCCATAGTATTTTTAATAGATCCGACAGCTTTTTCTTTATCTTCGTGAAGAGTACTAAAAAGAGAAAGCGGCTCCTGATAAATGTGTTTGTTTAGAAATACCATCCAAGAACTTATCACTAATCGTTGCTCTTGTTCCATACTGAGGATTTTTCATTAAATAAATTATGATATTCTTTTTGCTAAGAAATTAAAAAGCCACTGTTTTATGATAATCTTGAACACCAGGAATCGCATTCGCTTCTGTATCTACCATATTAATTAATGTTAATAAATCATCATTATTAATATTATCAATAATTCTCTCAACAGCTGCAACAGAAAACATTCGTCCTTCTTTTGTACTAGGGATCTATACCATAATGTTTCTTAGCCATTCCGAACAAAATGTTCAGTTCTTTTTCATAAAGTCATCAGTAATACCACCGGTATCTCCAGCTTTTTCTCGCAGAAGCTGCAGTTGCTGCATCAGTACCAAGTTCTAAAGCATCGCCAATAATATTAAGAGCCATATTTCTTTCTGTTTCGGCAAAAATTTCTTAAAATAGGCCCAGTTATATTGGCTTCTCTTTTAAAAAAGAACCAGATTCTAATCTATCCCAAGCATTTGCATTATCAGATCTTTTTGAAGACAATTTTTAAGATTTCGTCATAAGCTTCATCTATTCTTCCTAAAGTAATACCAAGAGATCTTGATACTTCAGCAATAGTAGAAGGATTATAAGTTATACCATCTTCTCCGACATTGCTCAATACTCTAAAAGCTTTTCGACAAAAGTGTCCTCTAAAACTTTTTAGAACCCATAATATATTTTACTGGGCCTCGACCACTTGCTTCTTCTAAAGCAATATAATGAATATCGTCGACGCCTTTTATGCCAAGTTCATTGGCATTTCGATAAATCATAACTTCCGAGTCCGGAGTCGTTAGGATCTAATTGACCAACATGTCTAACTCTATATGCAGAATTAGTAATAATAGGAGAATTATTATAAGCAGTAAATGTACCTTCACTATTAACGCGAGCAGAAAATTGAGGGAATTCAAAATCCATCTTCATTTTTCTGGAACATTAAAATACCTTTATCTCTTCCCCACAATGAAGAAGTATTAAATACTGTTGCTCCAGAATTAACTTTATATTGAATTTTTCCTTGCGGAGAATTATTAATTTCAATTGCTTTTGCTAATAACCCTTTAAACTTTATGATGAAGAAGTCCATCAAATACGCCGATATCTTCGACGGCGCTATGAGCAGCATTAACATCGAAACCTCAATGGTAAACCATAACTTGTTTGCTTATTAGTCCATCCGGTAAAATTACCGAGAAGTCTTTGTTTCGCCATATCACTACCTAAAAATATTTTCTGAATATGCTTCTCTCATTGCTTCAGGATTTAATAAAAAGCAGCACGAATTTCTTTATACGGATCATAATGAGTTGGCATGAGTTAATTTTTTTAATAGCAAGGGTTTTTGTTTTTAGAAATTAAAGGATCCCTAGCTATTTGTTGAGAAGTCATATTAACGTCAAATGATTTTACCGTTAAACGTAACGGAGTGTCGTATCGTCTTTAACATGTTTAATAACTTCTTTCGCTATTAATTTGTTGCATCTCCTTCATTTGCTACTGCATCGATACCATGAGCAATTAAATCTTGATATCCTTTAGGATCAGCATAGTCTTTATAATTTAAAGGTACTAATGCATCGGCTATACCAGAAACAGAATCGTAGGTTTTTACCGATACGAGCTGAAGCGTATCGGCAACTACTTTTTCTTTGTCTTGTTAATTCTTCATATTTAAATTTAGGATCTAAAAATAAAGAACGATATGCTTTTTTTCTGTTCGGGGATCTATACCAGAATAAACGTTAAAAACTTCTCCGTCTCGCTTAGCACTATATTGCCATAACGTATCTGAATATATTCATTGCCAATTTTTCATTGAAGGCAATGTTTCAATATCAAAAATATAAGATTTGGCATCTGAGTATAAACACTATCAGCCATACCGTTGAGGGCTACTGGCATAGTTGTCGCAGTATTTAATGTCAGTTCCAGAGTGTTTACGGCGTTCTAATCGAACACCTTCTAGTAGCGCATTTAGATCTGAGAGCATTTTTGAACCCAGCAACACTAAATTGCGGTTCTTTATACGATGAATTTATAATAAAGCTATCAAAAGCCATAGTTACCTCTTTAATAAAAAAATTAACTAAAAAGAAAGTGCTTTATCTATTTTATATCCAAGCACTGCTGTTATATTGGATGCTACTTGTATTACTCCTTCGTCTTGAGTAGGATGAACTTGAATTCGTTTATCTGTTAATCCTATTCCACTTAATACAACATTTAAATTCATTCTGACAGCTAAAGGATTACTACCATTATGAATATTATCTATATTCGGAGCATTTATAACTTCAGGATCCTCATAAGAAGATGAATAAATGCCATAATCGGCATATTGCATACCTTCGTTATAAATTACTTTTTGCTTTAATATTGTCTAAATTAGATGAAGCATCCCAACCAGCCCATAAAGGATCTGGAAGATTATGACGTTCAAAGAATGACTCATTCAGATTCAGTATCTGTATCTTCTTGATACCAGACTAATCGCAATGCTAGCGACGGAGATACATTTCTTAGAATTTCTCTTCGCTGGCGTTCGTCAGTTACTTTAGCAAATTCTACGAAAATATTCTTTTTCTGTATTAGGCAAGGCACGAATAATATCTAGAATATTCACTGTCTTTATTTAATGCATAAACTGTAGATTCGGCAACTTGATGGAACATAATTGCTTGTTCGGTATATTTACCAGCAACTAATGTTGTCATATCGTCGCTAAGTCTTCCGAATGTTTTTGTGCCCATTGAGCAATAGGATCGTCAGCAGGTTTCCCAGAAGTTAAAATAGCCGACATCATATCTGTTACGCTTACATCGCCATTCATTTCAGCACGAAGAGCTTCTTGATGTTTATATAATTTATCGACATCGACGCCTTCTTCTTTTTGCTTTTTCTTTTGGCTGCTTCATACAAAAGCCATATATTTTATATAACGTAATCTATCGAAATAATCTTCAGTATCCCATCGTTCTTTTTACATGATCAGGAGTATATACATGTGAATCTGCACCAAAAATCTGGTGATCGGATTATCTTGGCTTATAGCAATAGCAGTACCTGCAGCAGCAAATGCAATAGCTTGAGAAATTCTACCAAGCTTTAAATTTTCTCGCTGCTTGAATAACATCGACAGCCTTCCCTGTTTCATGACTAATCATAGAAGCAGGTTTTATTAGTCTCATTTCTTTAGCATAATCTATTACTGAATCAAATCCGACATTAATATCTTTCCATAAATCATATACTTTTGGAAGAATCCCATCCAAATCGACCCCAAGCATATGCAGCATACATAGGATCTTGAATGGAAGTTACCATCGAATAAATATTACCGATATGTCGTCCTGCATTAGCAAGTTGATCTCGACGAGTTGCTGAATTTGCACCGGTAAATAAAAAATCGCCCAGTAATTTCTCGTCGGCCAAAGCAGTACCATTAGAATACGTAGCAACTGCTTTTTAAAAATAGTCGAACTTCTTTTACTAATATTTTTCAGTTATAGCGCCAGAAGTATATCCTTGATAAAATCTCCAAATAGAATCAGAAATTAAATCGCGAGCAAAATCTGTTTTTGCTTGTTGGAATGTAGGGAATACATATGTGCCTAATAAATCATCCCAAGATTGAAATCCGCTACCATATAATTGGTCGGATCGATATTCTTCTAACGGACTATTTACTCTCATTAATTGCGAGTGAATAATCGGAATAGGAGCATGAGCCACTATTTCGGCAGCCGTTCCTGCTACTCTACCAAATATACCATAATTTGCATAAGCACCAGCAGCCGATGTATCTTCCATATCATAATCAGCCAAACCTACTTCTCTTAACGTATCAGAAATATTCTCGCCGTTTAAAAAATACTGCAGCTTTTCTTGGTGCCTGAGGAGCATTAGGATCGGCATTTCTTTCTTCGTCATCAATTCTTAAAGTAATATGTGAACCTTCAGTTAACACTTGCTTTAATTGATTTTTAGACATGAAGCCATTGTCTTTAAATTTAACACCAGCAATTTGATACAAAGTATCGTCACCAGCAATTTTAAATTTACCGTTAGATAATATTTGTTCGACATGTCCATCGATAGCTGTCGTTGTTTTACCTAAGAATTTATAATCGAAGAAATCATGTTTTTACCTTGATGCTTAACCATTTCTTCGGTATCTTTTAATACTTTTTTCGCTTCGTCATTATTCATCATTTTGACGATTTGTTTCAGTATTTATATTCCGGGCTATTTGGTGCAATATCTGCTAATATTTTATATCGATCTATTGCGCCATATCCATCCGATGCAAAATTGATCTGGATGTAATTGGTTAATAGCTTCATATCCAATGCCAGGTAATCTTGCTTCCGCATTAGGTAAACTTGTATATGGATCACCCATATAAAATTTTTTCTGGCATCCAAGGATGTTTTTCGGCCATCGTATTAATTAAAAGGATTGAATCGTTGCCGTCTAGAAAACTCTGGCAAGAAACGACGGATTACTTCCATTTGTTCACCGCCAAGACCACCGACACCAGTATCCCAGAATTGTCGAGTAAAATGAATCGATGTCGCCAGCATTAGCAATAAATTTAGAATTATCACGTCCAAATACTGAACTTACTGCATAGCCATAAATACTCTGTTAAGAGTCTTGATGTAGTTTGTAATTCATCTAAATAATCTTGGCCACCGCCAGAATTCATTAGATTATTATACATATCGGCATTATCAAGCATTTCTTGAACAGTACCTTTATTGCTACGCGTTCTTCTAATACGTTGTTGAATATACATACCAGAAGCATTTGTATAAGGAGAACTGCCAGATTGTATTGCACTATTCATAGCCGATACTGCAGCACCTACTCCAGGCGATACAGGTTGCAAACTAGAATAAGCAGATGCATCTATTGTACCGTCACTATTAATATAATTAGTATAATCTTTTGCTGTAGCAAAAGCTGGAGCTTGTCCTGTATATTCTTGATCTTGACCTTGAACATATTCAATGTCGGTAGGATGACTGAATGCTTTTAAAGTCATAAACACCTAATCGTCCATTTTGGAATATAATATATCGATTATCTTCATCGGCTGTTTGTTGAATCTTTTGATTCATTTGATACATTATAGCTTTTTACGTCTTGACCAAACCACATTCTATCTTGATGATAACGACGTTGTGGTTTTATCAACTCGCCTAACGTAGGATTTAATAATAAGCCTTGTAATGTATTCTGTTCAAATAAAGGAGCTGATAAAAAGATAAGGACGATCTTCAGAATGTTTTTCTTCTAACCAGTATGGATTTAATGCATAGACTATTGGAGAGAATGGATTGCTTAACGTCGGAATTGGACTTCTTGCCCACTTATCCCAATAACTTCCATAAATTGCTTTTGTTGCGATAATCTGATTGTGCAAGTTTTAAACTATTATCTTCCCAATATGAAAATACTAGAACCACGAAATTCATTAGTAGAACCCCATACCCAATATCTACCAGAACGAATTGGATCTTTACCATTTTGATAATAATCAAGACGTTCTTCATAAGATTGATATGGTCGGTAATCACCACTAATATATTGAGCTGCTGGATTAGCCATTTTAGCTAATTTAAAAACATTTGTTAATCCTGTAGCATCTGTAAATTTTCTAAATCAAGATCCATGTTGGCCCAACCAACTTGAAAATTTTCATTAATATCAAATGTATCGTTAGCCCAATCTAATTGAGTTGCAATAATAGATGCTGGTAATACTCTTTTTACTAATAAATTAGATGCTAATTGAATTGTACTTCTAGCATCTTTATTAGAAAGACCAAGACTTAGTCCAGTATTAAAATAAGCAGAAAATCTTTCGCCTAAAGGTTGACTAATAAAAACTGAGCATTTGATCAATGTAACCATTATTAAGGCCTTCATTGATTCTCTCTGCCCATTTTATATAATAAACTGCCACCAATAGACAAATCAGTTCCATGATATTTCGCAGTCGGGAAATTTAATTTATAATCGATAAGGGCACTCGGCACCAAAATGATCGAGGTTTTGTATTGGAAAACATTCCTCTTAATCCTTGCCTCTATTTTATTTTCCGACACCTTTATAATTAATTGTATTTAAATCGGAAAGAATTCCTTTTTAAATCAAATCCTTTATTGATAGCAATTAATCGAGAAGAACTTTTTTTAGACTCATAACGAGCCTTATAATCTTTCCCAGATCCAAGATGTCTATTTAATGTTCTTCTTAACTCTGGATTTTGATTTATTTCTCGTTGAATTTGTTTAGCATCTTCTACGCTTAAATCTTTCCCTAAAGCATCTACATGATTTTCTGTCGTTATTTCGAGTAAGATTAGCTTTTATTTTTAATTGCTCTACATTATATCTATCTCTAAGATTTAACTTAATACTTTGAGGAAGATCTAATTTGTTAATAAAAGCTAATGCTTTTCTTGATCGGCAGGAAGAGAGCCATAATTTCACTAATTGCAGCTTCGTCTATTGTTTGAGATTTTGTAAATTTAGCATATAAAGATTTTTTTGAGTGATGGAAGTAGAATCTTCTGCTAACTTAGGTTTAATAGATCTGCCAGAAATTGCTGCACGTTGAATACGTTCAAATTCTCTAGACTTGACGCCTTCTGTTGAAATGTCACGAAGAGCTCTTCTCTTTTTCTGATTCAGTCTTAGCATCAACAATGCTAATCATTTCTTCAATCTTATAACGAAGAGCTGGATCGTCTTCAGATGCTTTTAATAGCTCTGCTCTAAGTTTATTATCTAATTTTACATTAATATTTAATGAATCGATGCTTCTTTTTAAAACCGAAGTTTTCGAATGCTAAGCATTGCTTTTTCTTCTGGATTATTTTGCAAGAACATCTATATCTTTATTTAAATATGTATAATAATTATTGCCAAAAAGCATCAGACGTTCTTTTTCTACTTGTTTGACCAAATACTGCATTCTTACCATTTGTTAATACAATTTGTCCATACTGAGAAAAAATCTTTAGATTTTTTTACGACATAAGAATCTTCTCGAGCAAATCTAAATCCAGATGCATCTAATTCATGACGAGTACCGTCAGATTTTAATTCAAATAATCGATTACCGATTCTTTGAACACTACTATCCCTAGCAACAACAGAACTTAATGCTCCTTTAAAAATCATACTTATTTAAATATTCAACTTTAAGATTGTCAACGTTTCTAAAATCATCGGCATGTGACAATGCATATGGCAATGTCTCATGGAATAATTCATTGGCGCCCCTAATTATCTTATTGATATTAGAGTATTTCGAATTTGACCGTCTATAATATAGCCATCTTTTGTCGCACTTAATTGTTTTTATTGTATCTAATGTCGATGTTATAATGTCATCATTTTTAGCATACAATCTGTCGAGAACAGTTTTTCCTTCAAGACTAAACATGTTGCCATTTTTCATGGCCTATAAAATCAAACTCAGAATGTATATTGCTATTTTCAATAGCTTCGCCAATTGTAAAATGCTGAACATCTTTACGTTGTTTAGCTAAAGCTGCTTCAGCATTACTTTTTATTTCTTGTAAAAAAATCTTGATGAGCTTCTCTAGCCCTATTAATATTTTCTTCTGCTAATTTAAAAGAGCTAAAATGTCTCGAAATTTTGTTTAGAAATGTTATTAAGAGCATTGATAGAATGATTTATTGTGTCTTCAAAAGCTTCGTCGACATCTTCTAATAAATCATGCCAATGATCTTCAACGTCAGCAATAAAAACTTTGTTTTAGCCTTCCGTCTTTTTCTAAAAACTGTAGATGTAGAACGACTGCTAACAAATTCCATTAGCGAACTTATTTGTCCATCGCCAACACCTTGAGCTTTTAACGCATCGCCAATATCATTAAATATTTTTTTATTTGATATTGTCTACCTAGTTCTCGTTCTTCCCAGTCAGCTACGTCATAAGCGGCATCTTGTAAATTTCTTAATAGCCCAATATTTGTTGTATTATTAATAGCAAATGCATCGTCTATTTTTCTAAATTGATCTATATGTGAGATGCCTCTAATTGTTTCAGATATCGAAAGTCTATTACTACCGTCTACACCTATTTCTAAAAATTCGATTACCAATTTTTTTCCAATAATAGGATCTACTTCAGATAAAAAACTTTTGCTCCTTGTTTTGTTTTTGATAACAAAAAGCGGTGCCGACAATACTGCCGGCAACCGCTGCCATATCAACAAAACTAGATATACCATCGATAGCTGAATTTTGTTCGCTACCAGTTTTTAAGTAATCTACCATTTATTTTCCTTTTTATCTATGATTGTTTCTTAATTCAGCAAGTTCTGCCAAAGTCATATCATTTGGATTTTTAGATCCCATAGCCATATCTTTAAAAGATTTTTCATCGCCAACGTTTTCAAATGCCTGAGGGAACATTGCAGCTAGTTCTTGTTCTGAAATTTGATTACGTTTTCGAGAAGGACGTTTAAGTGTCGTTTTCTTTTTAGGAACAGGCTTATTGTTTTTCAGCAGGAGTATTGATTTCTCTTAACCGATCAAATTCTGCTTTTTCTTCGTTATAAAATCTAGGATCTTCAGGTTTTTAATGTAATATCGCTACCTTGAGTTAAAAATCTTTTCGATATCCAAAGGAGGCTTACCTTGAATAGTTCTAAGAATCCATTCACTTCTAATTAAAAAAATCAATAGTTCTTAACATATTCCAATTATCAATATCTTCAATATCGTATTCTGGAAAGGCTTCATGGATTATACATGAAATTTGTCGATCAACATTTTTGCATTTTTTTGCAGCTGCCGCAAATAACATTTTCCGACCTTTTTCACTCATAAAAAGAAGCTTCTAAAAATTTTATCTGCAATATCAGAAACTACGCCAGCCGGCATTTTTCTATACTAATATTTTCAGGATAGACAATACATGTTTTTACAGATAATATCTTCTCTTTCCATATCCATCATATTAGGATCGTCAAACAAATCATAATATTGTGCTCTGGTTAATGGAATATAAACAATAGGGAAATCATAAGAGGAATAAGTAAAAATATGTTTTATAATAATTTTTTTAATTGTTCGTATACTTGATCGAAAACGTTCTTCCATTATAATTCAACCATTCTAGAAGCAGTAAAACCAGAAATTTGTAAAATTCTATCAGAAACTAACGGTACAAAACCAACGTAGTTATCGATTAAATAATTAATACGATCTGCAGATGGGAACGGAATAAAATATTTTACTAAATTATAATTACGAGCATCTTCAATTGCCGTTCTTTGGTCTAATTCATCTTCAAGAGAATTGATATATGCTTGTTGATCTGGAGTTAAGTTCATCATCAACGGAACTTCTTCACGTTGAACTTTACGAATAATTATAATTTGTTCACCATCAAACACAAAAACGACGGCATTGACCAGGATACAATTCACGAATTTCATTAGCTTTGTCAACAGTTAAGTATTCTACTTCAGAAGGATCTTTATCATATTCTATTTCAATACTAGAATCTTGATTCACAGAATTTAAAAGATTGCTCTGGAATTTCGTTTTTTACTGTTTCATGAACATCAGCTTCTGTCGTTTCTTTTACAATTACTTCAGGAGTGTCTTCAGATGTAATCGTTTCATGAACTTGAATCTTTTCGCGTTGTTGTTGAAATTTTTGTTTCTTTTTATTTTGCATGTTTACCGCCTATTTATTAATTACTTTTCGATCCCTAGATATAAAAAGAATATTGTTCTAGTATTGGACGACCAGATGAATCATGTATTGTTTGTACAGACATAATATGACAGTCTAATAAAAATAACATGTAATGGTTGACCAATAATATCATCATCTTGACCATATAAAAATATCTATTTCAAATCCTTGTCTCCAAATTGCATTATGCTCTGGATTAGTCGTTACGACATTACCAGCGTAATGAGGAGCAATTATTTTATCATATTTATCTTCAGTAACTACATCTTTTACATCGGTAGTTACCGTTTTATATTGTTCTATAATATTCTCGATATATAAAAGGAGCTGTAAAATTAATAGTAAACGTTCCCTGTACTAATCTATTACCTATTGCTAATTCATCATAAATATATGAATTATAGCCGAATAATGGCATATCATGTTGTTGTAAAGAATAAGATATATTTTTGTATATCTGTTATTAATTTATCTCCAAACCAAACATTCGCATCAATTTGAGAATAATAACGTTTATATACTGGATTCTTTTTATATAACCAGATGATGACCTCGTTATATCTTGTTCTACAACTTTATTAGTATATGATAATTGACTAGAAAGGTGATTATCATATCGTTTACGTCTCATGTTATTATAGCAAACCTTTCATTAAATGTCTAATTTATTTGATACTGAAATATTCCATTTATTAATTCTATAATCAAAACCCATTCTATTGATTGTAATAAGACCGCAATGAGTTGCTGTATCTTCTTCAAAAAAATAGAAATTACAGTATAATCAGCATCATCATATGTTATATAATCAGCATTATCATTTACTAATTTATAATCATATTTATAATTTTCACCACGTTTAAATTTAACAGCCTGCATAATATAATTTTTTTATTAGCATCATTAGGCATTATAATTCTATGTGCAGGCTCGTCATTATAAACAAATAAATTTTGATTAGAATATATTCGGTTACTAAATCTATATACATTAATATAATGAATTAAATCAAAGAAGTCTTCTTTAAAAATTAGATTGTACAAATCTATCTATTACTCTGTCAAAAATAATTAGACAATGTTACTTCATTATTTCCAATACAATCTGTAAATAAATAATAATACTTATTTACATCTTCTTCTTCAAATTCTTCATATAAAAATCTAATAATTGTTTTTGAGATATTTTTTTAATGTTGCTTCAATATAATCATGTTCAATATCTTCATTAATATTAAACAATGTTATAGGAGAAACTATTTTTTATTAGAATCCATTAAGAAAGAATAATAACAACCATCATAAATAGAATTTTCCTTGTATAGGCAAATCAATAATTAAATTATCGATTTTTCTTTTTAAATAAAAATTTGACCAGACGCAAGTCCTTCAATATCTGTTATACAGAAATAAATATCTTTTAAATCAGAATATTTATTAGCACCTTCTACAAAACCAGTAATGTATTCTTCGTCGACACCAATTCTTGGTTGTTGTAAATAATGAGCATCGATATTTTTATCCATTAGTAAAACTAATTGCTAATTGAGTTTCTTCATTAAATTTATGATAAGCTAATGGCAAATATCTTAAACTGCTTAATCTATTATTAATAGCTTCGACTATTTTATATAAATTATCCCATACTTTTTTTAGCAGTATCTATCGTAGGATTTAATATATAAAAAGCTATTAATAATATTTTGATCGACAATAATATCTAATCGATATAAATAATCTCGATCTAAAAATGATAAATCTACATCTTCTTCATCAAAAATAAATAGTATCTTGATACTCATAAAATTTACCAGTAAATTTGTATAATTTTATAGAGCCTGATAAAAAGCATTTGCCAATGTCGGATTCATTAATGCTTTTATGAGAATCTAACACATATAAACTGCTATTATTATCTATATTATTATTAAAAATTATTATTATTATTTAATTTAATAGAACCCATTAACAAATAAAAAAGAAATTCAATTTTTTTGTTTATCATCGTTAGTAGCTAAATAAGCATAATATAATGATTCAACAAGATTCAAGCCTCTTTCGTTAGAAATTTCTTCGGCATATTTAATTAATGGTTCTATATCTTTCATCTGAATAGAAATATCATTTAAATATTCAATTTGATCGGTCATAGTCTCGGAGAAAAATTTCAATATTTTTTTCTTCTGATTTCCAGTCGGGACCTGATGTCCATAATCGATACATATTATTTTCTAAATCATCGATTATAATACTTTGCATCGTCTAAAGTATATTCTCTTACTTTAGATCCGTTATCAACATGTAATGTCGTATGGCCATTGAAATAATCATTGCAATATAAGGAGACGAAATCCTCAAATTGCCACAAAAAGTAATGCTAGATGTGTTCAAGTGGTTCGTCGCCTCCTTTATTTTTCTACGTGAGTATTTATAATTACAACATTTCCATTCTCATCGAGTCTGTATTTTTGTTGCTTCTTCTTCTCTAACAGTTTTATTTCTGTCTTTTCTAAATTCAGAATAATCTGGAATATCTTCTCTTTTTCATGATTATCTTTATATTTTTTTCTAAAATCATCGTAAGAAGGAAGATTTGAATTATCTTTTTAGGATCTAATCTATATTTAGAATAATCTGGAATTTCAGATTCATTTTTAACCCGACCATTTTGTCTATATTTAGAATAGTCTGGAACATCTCTTCTAGACGTATATAAAGATGTTCTAAAGTTATCGTATTCTTTATTAACTTTCAATCTTTTTCTTTCTAAAAAAATCTTACTTTTTTTGTGTTTTTAGAAAGTAATGCCTGAGAAGGATAATATTGTTCGGCTTCGGTTCTTAAATTATAATAATCTTTTTAAGCTGAGCCATTTTTTTCAGATTCTTTTTTTCTCCCATAAATTGATCGGCTAATTTTTATATTTTCTATTTAAAGCATCCATATATGTTTTAAAAAGAATAATATCCTTCTTTTAGATAATGTCAATACAGGAACACCATATTTAACTTTAATATTTTGTGTTTTTTTATTTTAGCATTATTAGTAGTTAACCATGGGTTAGAATCAATTATACTTTTTTTCATTAAGAGTATAATAGTTTTGAGATTCAGTCATATAATCGATATCGGTTGCATAATAATGATATGTATTTTCTGTTAAGATATCATTAATAGACATAATTTGGCCTTCGTCTATAATAGTACAATTATAAACGCTAATAGTAGATTGTCGGCCATACTCATTAGCAAAAGATAAAGTTACATCAAAATTAGGGAAGTTCATCCATTAAGAAATGTTTATTTTGATAATTACCTCGATTATATACTTCATCCATTATTTCATAAATAACGTGTTTATCTAAAACTGCAAAAAACCATTGAACCAGCAATAGTTCTTGGTCCGTCTACATAAGTAATAGCATTGCATCGCCTAAAAGTTCTTACCGGAGCTTTCTCTGATGTATGCTATATGAAAACGTTTGTAGACTTCCAAATACTTTTGAAATAGTTTCTTGACCAGGAATCGTAATATTAATAGATGCTACAATATCACATCCGCTATAAGAAGTATATGTCCGAGTATATTTTGAGGTTTGAATTACATCTTTATTGCCTAAAGATAAATCATTTGGCATATTTCACCTTTTAAATTATATAGTTTAATATATTGTTGAACCCTATTATTGATCAACGTAATAATATTTGTTTTGAGCTCAATATTACGCTCATTAATAATATTATAGCAAATTTCTTCCATATCCTTTTTAACATTATCAGAATGTTCTCCGGATAATAGAGTTTTATTAATGTAGTCTTGTAAACCACGATTTAAGTAAAGAAATATTTGATTAGTATTTTCTTGAGATTTTTTTCACGCCTATTATTCTCCCTAAGAAAAATAAAAAAGGCGAGGAAAAATTTCCTCGCCGAATTTATTAGTACTTGTTATCAAGCAAGTATTTATTTTCTACTGGTTGCAAGTAGTCTACAGAGCGAGCAATGTAAGTACAAGCTTTATCAGTAGTTGTAGAATCTACGGAGAAGCTAGAAGCTTCGTTCAAAATTTCGCAGCCATAGATAACCATAACTGCAGACTGACCATATTCATTAGCAAAGGACAAAGTAATGTCGAATGGAGGAATTTCGTCAGAGTATTTTTGGCGTAGATTGAATTGCTACGTTTTGCGTAACTTTGAATGGATTAGTAGAAGCTACTTGGCTATCGTTACCATTAGCACCCAAAAGAATTAACTACCATATTAGTTAATTTTGTATCCCATTCAGTAATTGTGTACGGTTGGTAATTAAGATCGCCACCGATACGTTGGAAGTAAGCTGCTTTTGCAGCACGAACAGCAAGTGCGTCGACTAAAGCATCACGGTCAAAACAACGTGAATACAATAGTACCGGCAATACCTCTTTTCTAAGAATGATTATCATTTAGCTTTTTACTAATGTCTAGACTATATCTTCATCCCTTTCGGGAGCTCTGCACTTCCATCAGCTGTTATGATGTACTCCCTTACGGATAGTCGTTGAGGCGCTTACGCTGCCTGCTGATTGCCCAATCCTTTAGATTGTCACGCTTTGGTACTAAAAGGCTCTAAGGGGTTTCCAGCATATCACAGAGTTTAATTATGCATTGCATTACTGCAAAGGAGAAGCAAAAAGTGGTATTCTTACCTCTCGAAATAGAGCGAGGTTCTGCTGAACCGAATGTATAGCGATAATGATTCTCACTAAGCTTTTTTTATCTTATCCTCTGGAGCTTTCGCTCATTTTCATCGACCAGTCTTTTCTGATCCAGTTTAGCATAACTTTTTACCTTCGTTTAACGTTAAAGCAGTATTAACTCCTAATACTGGATAATCTATAATTATCGTAATGCGGCCTCGTGGATGGATTATATCTTTTCACCATCTATGCGTTGCCCCTGACTTAACTTAGTTAAAGCCTTCAGTCTCGGATTAGCATATACCATAGAGTACTTAGCTTTCCCGCTTAATTCCGCATTAATAACCTTATCATTTCTGATTAGGACGGCCTATACATTGACCGGAGCTTTTTCACGGTTAATAGAAACTGTAATACCTTGAATTTCAGCTACTACTTCGGAAACCGAATGTAGCTACGATATCACAGCTGAAAAAGTAGTATAACTACGAGTGTATTCAGACGCTGTAGTTACACCAGAGTTATTAGAGTAAGCCATGTGTTAAATATGAGGCGGCTATTAGCCGCCCCTCCTTCTTTTAATAAAAACTACTATTAGGTACCAGGTTGACGAATTTGAATGTAGTTATTGATTTGACGAATTTCGTTGTAAGGCATAATGATGTAATTAATATCAATATAAGTATATTGAAGTGCAGTTACGTCATTAGTGATTTTCGAAAGTATAGTCATGCAACAATACACCTTTAAGTTTATTCAATTCAGAAGTCAAACCCGTGTTGATAGAGTTGCGAACAGAAGTTTTATTTTGTTTACCAATGAATGGTTCGCAAACACGGCTGGATAGCTCGTTCAACAGCATCGATAATACGAACACTATTTAAGCGAGACAATGCATCTGTAGGATCAGCCATTGTACAGCCATCAGTTACTACATAACCACGAGTAAATGTATTTTTAACTGTTACAATACCTTTAGCTGTTAAGCTAGATAATTGAGAAGCTGTTAATTCGAACAATGGATTAATGCCGATTTTTTTGGTTTGTTGGAGATTGTTCTACAGGTAGTGCAGAAACCATACCAGCATAAGCTGCAGCACCATTACCTACATATGCATATGTAGAATTGTAAACTGGAACATTATTTTGGAAGAATGTGCAGGAAATAGAACGACCGATATCAACTAGGAGTACCATCGTCATCGATTACAGAACGACCATTACCGCGCTTCAATTCCAGATTAAGATTTAAATTATTCAAATCTTGGAATTTTTGTTCAACGCCAGATAAAGTATAATCAGAAATACGTTCAACACTCAATGAGACCATGAGTATGAGCTGTTTTTTTAATTCTGTATACAAGCAATGTTGTGCTAATTGACGAGCAAAAATTATCTGGAGTACGGTAAGGAATACGCATAGTGTAATCGTAATCGATTGTACGGTCAGCTTTTAAGATCAGCTAATGCTACTTTTACCACCAACCAATACTGGTTCCAATACTTCTTCAATAAGAGCATCTTTTTCTACGATACCACTATCAGTTAATTCTACAGTAAAGTTATCAGTGAAGTTAACATTATCTTTTTAAGTCAGAAATAAATTCTGCTACAGTACGATAATTGAAATCAGTTACAGAAATGATTACACGGTTATCTACACAGTCGAAGTTTTCAACATATGTAACTACTTTATCGTCACGAGCATCTTTATCAATTAAGATATCGTATTCGCTCGATAGGAGTAATAGCACCGCCATCATATTTACCAACACACAATACATCGTTAACAGATAACAATACATATTTAGCAGCACTAGCTGTAGCAGCTGCAGCAGCAGTAGTTGCATAATAAAGCAGCAGTAGTTGCGTCAGCATCTGTTAATAAACCATTCATTGCTGTATCATATTGAAGATCTGTTAAAGCTGTGATTTCTTTTAAATGTTACTGTATTACCAGTAGCTGGTTCAGCTTCGATGATTTTATCTCGAGTAACGAAATGTTTGAACTTTTGATGAGGAGAAACAGCATTTTGAAGTTTATTATCGAAAGTAATAGATTTTACTTCTTTTAGTGTCTTCGAAATAGAATGTTTGACCAGGTTTATATGTTTTTATGTTCTAAATCAAGTGTTGCTTCATCAGCTACAGTAGGAATTACTGTGAATACTTCATTTTTGATAAATGTTTTTCATCTGTAATTTCTTTTGCATTTTCAACTTTAGCAAAGCTAAATTTAAAGGAGCGAGGAGAATGTTTTACGTCTTTAACATCTACGACTGGAGTAATTTTAAACATTTTCAGTATCGACAACTGGAGCACCACCAGCAACAGTATTGACCATAACAGCATCGATAGGGAATGCTTTTTAAGAAATCTTTTTGGTTTAGGTAAACGACCACCAATTACAGTGTCGGCACAAATTTGTGCACCCAATACACGATAAGGCATATCAGCATTTTGCAATACGGAGTAAGCACCTTCACCAATAGATACAACGTATTGTTTATCTTTAATGTCAGATTCTTTAACACGAGGAGTTAAATACTGACCAATAGAATTTGTACGAGGGAAAGCTGTTGCTGTAACAGCAAAGCCAGAGCCTAACTTCATATATTTTTGAAGTTAGTCATATTAGTATCTTCATAATCTTTATCATCTTCTTCGAACGCTAATGCAGAAGCACCAGGAACACGAAGATAATCATTATGAGTATACATTTTTAAGCCAACAGTTGTAAAAGCTTCGTTAAGATCTTTATCACTTACAGAGTAAATAGGATACTCAGCATTAACGTCTGTATTAATACGAAGAGTATGGAAATATTTACCAGAGAAAGAGCTGAATGGCTTTTGGAGATTTTTATTTTTGATTACATGTGTACGAACTTCTGTACGGCATGGAACCAAAGAACGTTTACGGCCCAAGAAATATGTGCCAGGGAAAAATAGAACCAAGAGCTAATTCAGTAAGAATCTTTTACGCAAAGTTACGTCTTGGCCTTTTTATTAACAACAGACAAAAGTAACTACGTTGTTATGAGGGAAATTGTTAATATGACGAATTACTTCGGAAATAGGGAGTATCGGCAGTAAAGCCAGCACCCATCAAGCCCAAAGGAATTTCGACTTTAATCATTTCGTCTTCGTTATCAATCATAGCATTGTAACGTTCATAAGTCGTTGCTTTAGATACAGGTTTATAGATAGTTAAAACTTCTTGACCTGGAGTATTATCAAAAAGTAAAAGCAAACTTGTTTAGCTTTTATTGGAAGGAAACGAGATTTTACACGGAAACGAAGAGTATCGTCAGAACGTAATTTAAAAATCTTTTTGAGCTTCAGAACCACCAATGCGGAAACCGTAAAGAGTACGGCAACCAGAATTGTAAGCATCTGCCAATGTAGCAGTTAAGTCTACTTGCGCGTTTTGTTTTCGCGATTATAAGTATCGCCACATGTATATGTAGCATAAGATGGATCATAAATAGGAACAGGAACACCATTAGGACCATCAAATGCAGTACCGATACAAAGAACTGCGTCAGTTGTACCGAATTGGCTATCGTCATAAAAGTTTTTTTCTTTACAGAATTAACTTCGACAAATACACCAGGAAGATCGCGGAGGATTTCCTCTTTTGAAAGAGTACGCCATTATTCAACCTCTTAGATTAAAAATTATTTATCAAGATTTAATAGACGTTCGATAAGTTTGTGAGTTACTACAAACATCTTGTCTATTCTTAAAAATGTAGCGAACACTTCTAATTGAATATTTTTCACGATACTGCACGTTAGATTCATCAGTTAAACGTTCATCGTAGATAAGTTCATTAACACCACGTCTTTTTACATAACCAGTATAGTCATACATAAGATCTTCTGAAATCTTTTTAAGACTCGATTTTGCCGTTGCATAACTACTAGCGAAGATATCGAATTGAAGTACGTATTCGAATGCATGACGATATACTTCAACACCTTCTTCTTCTATATTTTCTTTTTACAGGATATTTATTATCAGGACGATATTCTGGATGTCCAGGAGCACGTCTAATTCTATCATCCATTAATCGTGGTTTAATACTATTAATGGTTTTTGCCGGAAATAATTTTAAAGAAAATATACGGATTGTTAATTGATTTATCGCGGTCATTAATAGTAGCCCCTTCGTCTGGGCTCATAATAACCTTATCTTCATATAACGCTTTTTCTACTAAATTAACAAGCAGTTCAATGAATTCATCAAAACTAATGGACTGTTCAGCCTCAATCGATCGACTCTACGTCGACTATTCATTAGCCTACCGGGAGCATTGACTGCACGACAGACTTTCTGCTTTTAACTGATCGACTACAAATCGTTCATCGCGAGTAAGTTCATCTGTCATTATAACCTCTGTTCCGCAGTATAAGACTCTGTCGTGAATAAAGGATAAAGAGTATACCGAAGTATAATATCTACCCCAAATCCATTTTCTCTTAATTGTTCTTCGACACTATCAATATAGATAATCATAAAGAACAAATCCTACGTTTTGTTTTTAACAAGGATTCTAATCGGTCTCTTATTTTTAATAAATAAAATTTCCGATAATTTTTCCTATATATTCATCGAAAATCCATTTCTCTTACGAGATAATAAATGATACGCATGACCATAACAGATTTATTAGGATTTTTCGCTAGATAGGTTAACTAAATTTTCAACGGTTGTACCAACTAAAGAACTATTTCTGTAATAGACAACATTAGGCAACATGTCTTTATAATCTAATATAAAGTCTGTATCCTCTTCAGATAAAAAGCGGGTACTCGTTGATAGGCGTGGCGGTCAATTTTGCCGCTACAACTATATTACTATACTGAACATATTTTAAATTATTTCCAACTAAAATAATGTTATCGAGAAATTTATTCTTATTATGAACAGAAGTAAAAACTTTGAACTATTTTGTCATAATAATTATTAAATTCATCGATATCTTCAAATAATGAACTATGCTTATCAGTTACAATAATCATACTTCTATTCTTATAACAATTACTAGATAATACATTTAAATAATAATCTGTTAAATCTTTTGTTATAACGATCAGTATAGCGATCGGAAAAACATTATCTTAGTTGGGCATATATATGCAAAATCATAATCTATTAATTGCCTTGTTATGTTAATAAAATCTGATAATGTGCGCATGTTTACTAAATAAACATCTGGAGCATGATAATTTTTAGCTAATTTATAAGCTAAATATAAATCAGAATCTTTACCATATTCTTTTTCGACATCATATAATGTTTTAAATTTTTCAATTTTGCATGTCTTATTAGTCGATTCAGAATTACCAATAATTAATAGACTAGTATGTTTGTCATCGGCAGTCATATTAACCTCCGATCAATGCTTTAAAGTTTTTTTCATAAATGCTTCTGGATTTCTTTTATAATTAACTCCATTAGCTTGATAATAACACAGTCCATTGTATTAGAATACCATTCTAATACATATCCTATATTAATTATCTTATCCTTAAAGACTATAATATCTCCAGCAAAACTGGAAACTCGTTGCGAAGATATATATCATATCCTTGCATTAAAAATAATTTATTATCTGCACTATCTGTAGAATATATTGGCTGAATATGAGCACGGGCTTCTCTTATTAAAAATTTTTTGACCAAAGCCTCAAAACAATTTTCACAGAGAGGATCGCCTTCTTTTGCCGTTACATCCTTACAAGTGCAATCTATATTTTTTTATATGGTTGTACCAGCCAAACTGGAGTTTCCATTAACTGAATTAAACCATTAATACGTTCATCAAGATTTTTCATTAAGTTTTCCTCAACGATCTTAAAGAACGAGATAAATCGTCAAACAATGTAGTAGGATAAGTATGAAGTTTTGATTTTTCCATATAGGAACGTTTGCCAGTTCTAGGTTCTGCACGTCCCATAGTTAAATAAGATGGATCGACAATTAATTTTTGGAAAATTTCCATTTCAGCTCTTATCATTTTGATTAAGTCAGCTAAAGATGGTGCACCGCTACCACTAGAACTAGAAGAGCTAGATCCACCTGATTCTGTCGAACCAAAACTAATATTACCGATATGACCTGAGATCTTGCCAGATGTCGAAGTCGTTACAGCATGTTTACTTACCAAACTTAACGTTGCTCTTAATTTGCAAAAATTGTTGTAAAAGATATGGCAAATCGGCTCTATTTTCGTAGCCTGGAATTTGGTCTAACAGAAACTGGGCAAACCGACTTGCTTCTTTTTAAGCATATAAAAACTTCTGTATCAGTTGCATCAAATACATTGATTAGATAATTAACATCACCTAAAGTATAGAAATTACTAATTTTGTTCTGACGCTACCGTATAGACTTTATATTTTAATACTTTTTTTACCGTCGACAGATTCTAATTTTTAATTCTAATTTCATATAAAAGAATCTGGTTTGACTCCGCCAACAGGTCTTAATTCTAAACGATTACCAAATATCGTATATTCAAAAAGGCTCTGCCATTGAAGTCCTTTCTGATGATTTCGATATTCTGTAAAAATACCTTCATCTTTAATTTCAGCGTTAAATTCAAATACGAAAGCATCGTTAGTGCCTTGTTGAGGACGCTTTTGTTACCTCTAGGGGGCTAATAATTACTGGTTTAATATCGAGACCAGCAGGTGTTTCATCAATAATAACACCCGGAGCCGCCCCATTATTTGCTCTAGTAATAATAGTGCCATCGGCTAACCAATTGTTGTCGCAGTATTACCTGTTCCATCCTTCATTATTTTTCAATAGTTTCAGGAGTTAATGTCATATTTGCCGTTACATTATTACTAGCATTTAATTCTGGAGATAAACCAGTATTTGTTGCATTATTTATTTCATCAGCTGTCATAGAACCAGCTGGTTTCGTAGGATTAGTATCTAAATTAACTTTGTTATTGTGCATATTCCGTTTATAATTGTACGGAGCCCAAATAGATACTGGATTAATTTTATGAGGATCTTTTTCTGATTTTTCTAAACGATCAAGAACACGAGTATCGCCATCATAAGTAAATGTAGCAATATCAGACCATTTACCATATTCTTTTTGTCTTTTTCGACACGAATGCGGATATAATATTGCTTAGCATTTTTAATTTTTGGAAAAACTAATTCGTTGTTTGTTTATATTACTGTATCGATTTCACAAGGATCGAAAAGTTTTTGTTTTCTGAAATTTGCAATCGATATTCTAATACAGGTTTTACGTCTTTTTATCTCGTAATATTTCTTGCCATTCACAAATAAAAGATCCATCGACAAGTTCATGATTTGCTGGACTAATAATGCGGACATTAGAATATATTTTACTATTAAAATAAACATGGCGGATCAAGCTTGATTTCGCAAGTGCTCGCCAATAATATCTTTTAATAGTTTTATTAATATCGAGACGATATTCTTCGTTAGGGTTCTACTTCATCAAGTACGGTTATAATTACGGTTTTTAGAGTGCGATATTTTTAATCTATAAATCTTTTTGAGATTCAGCATGAACCATAGCAATCGTATCGCTATTAATTGTGTCTGGATCGACATTTCCAGTAAAGAAAAAGCTTAATTTGCTTTTTCAATAGGGATTTACAGCCATGTCGACCAAAGCAAATTCTTTAAAACATAATCGTCCTTCTTATTTGTTAGTTTTTACGGCTACGAGTTTTTAGGTTTTATCTTCAGCTGTGGTCTCTTCAGCCACTTCTTCTGTAGATTCCTCTTCTGAGTCTCTTCAGCAACTGTTTCTACTTTTACCTCTTTAATTTCTTCAGATTTAACATCGATAGAATTTTCAGGTTTTGTTTCAACAGATTCTTCAGTTTTTTACTTCGCTTGTTTCTTTTTCTTCTTTTTGCAAAGTCATCGTTCTTTTTCCTTATTAATTTTTCTAAATTTTCTTTTAGCTTCAGCTAATGCTGCATCTAAATCAAAAATCTAATTCTTTAGAACGAGCAACTGTTTTTTTCTAAAACATCTTCAGGATGAATTAAACCAGATGCTACCATATCATAATTAGCAGAAAGAATAAAAACGTTTAGATACGTTAGAATAACTTGCATTTTCTGCAGGAAGCATGCCGTTAACTAAAAATTAAAACGACCAACTTTTACAGATCGACGAATATTTTTAATATCCATATCGTCATAAATACGACCATAAGGTGCTTTACGAGTCAAACGAATACGAGTTAATTTATCGAAATAACCAATTTCGCCATGACCTAATTTTTACAATAGCGATCGGTTCTTTTAATTTAGTCATTAAATACCTCTTATATAATAAAAAAGGGGAGCCGAAAGCTCCCCTGGTAACTCATTCAATAGCAGAACGAATCAGAATATTATTCTTGAATACGAATTGCAGTTGGACGAGGGAAGGAAGGCATAGCGGAAATATTTTTAGCCACTGCGATACCTTTACCATTATCCATGATACCAACGCCATAGCGTTCTTTTTGCTTTAATGATGCGAACATCAGTTTCAGGATTAGTCCATTTTTCAATAGATAATTCTTCGCGTTGAACGATAGCGCCGATGTGATTACGATCGATAGCATACATATCGAAAGTTTTTGTTTTGTTTGTCAAATTTAACACGTGGGCTCAAGATTACGTTAATTGGCATTGTAAATTAAACGCAGCTTGAGATTCATTCAAGATGAATTTTTGAGGACCCATATTAGTTAGAAAGACCAGCAAAACCAGGAGTGCTTGAGTATGCCGAATGGGTTAATATTCATAGCACCCATAGCACCGAATGTTAAACCTTGACCTACCATTGCATTACGAGCAAATACCAACCAGCAAAAGTGGATGCAGTGATGATATCTGTAGGAGTTTTGTCATTAGCCATCAATGCTAAGCACATGGACATGAAGTCTTCAACGGAAAGAGTACCGTTAGGAAGAGAATCTTCGCCTAAACCAGTAGTCATAGCATCAGGATTTTTGAGCGCCCAAAGCATTGTCGAACACTACGTGACCATGTTCAGAGAATTCACGAGCACACCATTCATCTTTTGTAACGAGCCATTGCACCGCCGATACGAGACAAGTTAGCTTCCATGATATCCCGGTAGGAATCCATAATAACTTCTTCAGACAACGTAACTTTAAGACCGATTTTTAGGACGGATTTTCGATAGAGTTGTATTGAAGAGTATTGATTTCTACAGCTTCATCATTATAAGCACCAGCCTCGGAAACTCGTGTGCTTGCAATTCACCGATAATAGGAACAACTACTGTACCGCTTGTTTTATCGGATTGAATTTTTGTGAAGAATGGAGAAATAACAGATTGAGTATCTTCAGCTTCGATCATGCGAGTTTCGATGATACGAGGAACCAAGTCAACAACGTCAGTTGTCATAATTGTTTCTTTAATGCTGAAGGATTTGTTGCTAGGTTGTTTTATTCATACGAGCAACAACATCTTCAAGAATGTCATATTTTCTCAAAGATTCTTCAATTTTTCATGAGACCAACCAGCTTCTTTGCCAACTTTAGTAGTTTCAGCACGTTGTTCTTTAAGAGAATTAACAAATTCTTTCATTTCGATTTTTCATTATATTTTAAAGCTCCTATTATTTTTGTAACAATACTTTTACAGAACCTACACAGCCTGCCCAATCCATGAATGTAGGCACGCCAGCAAGACCTTGACGGGAATAAGATACTTTTACTTCGCTTCTTCTTTAGGAGCAGCTTTAATAATAGCATCAGCTTGTGCACGATCGATAACACGCAAACGGATCAAACCATTTGTTTCGCTGAAGTATACTACTTCAAATGCATTAGCAATAATAGCGCCTTTTTACAACAGGTGTGTAAGCGGAGTTATTGATAGAAATTTGAACGGAACCTTGTTCAATGAAACGTTCAGGGATTTGATAGTTGAAATCAAGATATTCTTGAGTAGGAGCTGCTGGATGCATTACGCCAACTTTAACATCTTTAATAGCTGTAGAAGCAACGTTGCGACCATCAGTCAAACCAGGAATACCAACGAACTCATAACGAGCACCCATACGAGGATCATATACGTCAATTTATTATTGGAAGCAGTCATATTCAAGTCATGGTTAGAGTACAAGGGAATTGAATTCATAGTTTTCGATACCGCGGAAGTAAGCAGATTCGTCAACCAAATCTTCACCACGACGATATGTACGACCATAACCATCTTCTGCATATTGAGCCAAAGCTTCTTGATCTTCGATAGCCCATTTCATCCATTTAGTAGAACCTTCTGGAACCAAGTTAGGATTTACTTCATGAACTTGACCGATAATTTGTTGACGTTCAAATTCAATTTCAGGAGCTTGCATAGCAGCTACTGCAGTTTCGTCAGACAACGGAGATTTAATGATACGACCATTTTCGTCAGATTTAACGAAATCGCCAGGCAAGAATGCGCTATAAGCAGAACCCCAAGGGTTTTGCTCTGCTTCGTCTTTAAATAAGAAGTGAGGCAATTCTACCATTACGTCAGTTTTAATAGCACCAGGAGTCATGCCGTTCCAAGCATTTTCGTCACGAGTATATTCGTTACGCATTAAAATGCCGATAGGAACGTTACCATTGCGATGGTCCATAAGTTTTTACCAGCTTTAGTTAACAAGCCAGAAGTTTTATCTTTGTCAAGACCAGCAGCTGTAGCGATAGCTTTTGCACCGCCATTAGCGAAAAGGTTTGTAATGATCTGCAGTATAAGCAGCTGCATCGACTGGAGTCCAATCAACATCAGCATTCATCATAGGGTTTACCAGCAGCTTTGCCAGAAACAATACCAGCAGCACCGTAAACGTCAGTAGCTGTACGCAAACGTACAGGGGAACCACCGTTAGCAAGAGTCAATACGTTTAAGAATTTTTCTGGGTTTTCTTTTGCAGCTTTAACGTCAGGATCAACAGCTACGATACGACCTTTAGGAATTACTACTTGGTTGTACATTTCAGCATAGTTGTAACGAAAAGCTACAGGAAGACGAGAATCCAAACCAATAAGCAATGTTGGAAGTGTCATGGTTAGTTGTATTAAGGCGTACTTGAGTACGAGTTACACGACGGTCATCGTTGTTAAATTGTTTGAAGCCAAAGCCAGTGAATACTTTTGCCATCAGAACCGCCAGTGAAATAATTAGCACCTTTACCAGGATTGTAATTTGCCATTTAAAAAGTTATCTCCTATTATTTGTAGAAAGCATTGAATACGTCAGAAAAGAGGTTTAAGTTCTGCAGCTTCTTTTGATTTGAATTTCTGTAGATTGATTATTTTTAGCATTAGGATCTGTAACGACAGAAGTTGTTAAATCCAATGTTTTAATTTTATCTTCAAAAGATTCTTTCATAGAAGCGATTTCTGTTTTTACTTTTTCTTCGCTTTCAGTTTTAAATGCATCGAAAGCTCATCTTTTACTTCTTGTACAGATTTAAGAGCTTCTTCTAGTTTTTCTTTACCTTCGATAAGGGAAGCAGTTTCTTTACGAGCTTCAGATTTATAAGCTAGTAAATCATCAGTAAGATTAGAAACTTTTGTTGCCAAAAGCCTCATTTGCTTTTAATTAACTCGGCAATTTGGCCTTTAAGTTCTTCGATCTCAGTTTTTCTTCGCCTTTTAATCTCTGGAATTATTTCGACTTCGAAGTTTTAGTTTCAAGAACTTCAACTTCTGTAGCAGTTTCTTTGCCTTCAACTTCAGTCTTAACTTCAGTTTCAGGTTCTTGAACTTTTTAATTTTTCTTTTTCCATAGATTCGTTAGCACGAATATTCGTACCGGTTTCTCCTTGTTGCGGAATACTCAAATTATTAGGGAGTATGATCTTGTTTTTCATACTCCCCATTGTCATATACTTTAATATTCTTTTGCATATTTGTCAGAAGGAACTATGACATAAGACAATTCGATAGGACTCATCGAAATGAAATCCCAGCAGCATGTCTGCCCATCATATTTTCTCCTCGGACATGTTCACACGTACCTTCGTTGAGATCTTGTCCACATATAGAACAACGAACGTCGTGTCCAGTCATACCAATGCTTACAGTCGATAATAATCCAGACTTGATATCTTTTTGTGCATCGTCGTCGAGAATTTCAGCAGTAATAAATAATGCTTTAGAACCGACAAGTCGTTCACTATCACCAAGTCTTGCATCGATAGCACGACCAATAATTTTGACCGTCCTGATCATTATGATGCATAATGATTGGAATATTATATGGATGTGTCCACTCAGATAGGAGGCCTCTAAGCCTTGAAAAAGAATAACGAGTATTATTTCTTGTTACAAATGGATAAGCATGTACAGCTTCAATTTCAACAATTAATTTTTTTCGTCAGAATCTTCATGATCTGATTTCTTTTACAGGCTTAATAACAGACTCTTTTTATCGTGATGTTTTCACTTGTAGGAGAAAAACCAATATATTCACGGAAGTCCATTATTTATCCTTTTCATGATTGGTTTTATGCCGCACGTACAGTACGGGCTATAAGCTGGAATATCTTCGATAGTAATTTTGTCGATATTAAAATGGGTCATGCGTCCATTTTGATGATCGCTGTCATTAAATTGAATATCGATTGCTTTTATACCGTCGTGTTTGCATTGTTGTACATATCCGTACCAATAAGCTTTACGAGAGATATAATCGCATAAAAAAACGAAGGCGATATTCATTTGAATTTAAAACACTATCAATGTATATTTTATCTTTATTATTTTTGACCGCAGATTTAATATCCTGCATTATCTTAATTATTTTTTTGACGAATAATCGTCAATCACATCGATATTCGGAGTGATCTTGTCTTTATTAGTTTTGTTGTTCGCTTGTGAATGGCTAACGCCTTGTTTTGCAAAAATCTGAGTGCATATTCATGAAGAGCAGCTCTAAATTTTTCATCTTCAATAGCTTCGCCATCTGTGAGTATATTACTGAGGTCTTTGTAAAGTTTATCAACTTCAGAAAAAGTTTTTCGAATAATCTTCTATATTTTGTTGAGTATTTAAAGATTCTTTAACTTTTTATACTATGCTTATCAGTATTTTGATTAGAAGGATTTGCATCGTTAGAGAAGTAATCGTTCGGAGTCGAAGCACTTTTCTTACCATTAAATTTTCGATTATCTAATCCATCATCATTTGACGAAGAATTGGTTTGAGGATTTAATGCAATCGTAGCTTTAGCCGTCTTAATAGCCGCATCAGCTTGAGCATCGACAAGATCGAGTTTGCCTTTTTGCGTAATAGTAAATGCATACATGTCTTCTTGAGATACTTCATTACTAAAGCCAAGTTCTCGACGAGCTTCTTCAAGAGTAATAACATTTCCTTGATATTTTTGAATCGTATTAGATTCGAGTTTAATCTTAGTATCGATCGATACTTCATTAAATGCAAACGATACATAATCATCTTTATTTAATAATGGATTAAAACCACCTTCTAATAATAATTCGGTGAATAGATATTTTTCGATAAAATTAGTAATTACATTTTGAAATGTCTTACTTCATCATGCATTAAAGCTTCGGTGTTATCGGCAGAAGATTGACCGCCGCCACGACCCATTGAAGACTTAGATGCATTCAGAGCAGAAAATACTCGAAGTTCTAAATACTCCAAAAAATGAAGAAGCTGATTTGCTTGCATGTTAGGAGTAATAGCTTGAATTTCTGTACGCTCATTCGTAACGATAAAACCATCGTTTGGCATTTCTTGGAATGCATCGCGAGCATCGTTAATTTCTTTTTGAGTCGCGTATTGACCTTCGGCAGTATTACCAACTTTTATATGCAAAAACAGGGATGGCAAATCGATATAAAATCGTCATTACCAGCCCTTCAGCTTTTTCGGAGCATGGTAACATCTTCTAATGCCGAATAAATTCGGGATGTACCATAATCCACATTATTCATTTTTGTCGATGTATAAATGAATTACATCGTTCGGAGAATATTCTTCCTGATTAATCACATATACATCGATAGCCCCGGCTTCGTTACGACGAATCGTTACAGATGCCGGATCGGCTAAAAACAATCCTGAGATAGCTCCACCGCTGAAAAATTTTTTTCAGCTTTAAGACCAAATTTTTCAGTATTATTATCTCTAGTTTTTATTATATACGAATTTGAGTAAGTATACAAGTCCCTAGCAATAGAAGTTATCAAAGTATAGAATGGAATTTTTGTTCTAAATTCAATTACTTTAAGTCTATCATTAATATAATTAGCAGCATCTTCATTTTTAGATTTTATTTGATACCCAGCTTTTGTTATAAGTTGAGAAAAATTTTCTAACGGCTACTGCTAAATAAGAATCTGTTAAAACAGCATTCTTAATTTGAGCTAGATCATAAGATCGTGCACCTGGATTTTGAGCATTTGCATTTCGGTATTCGCCAAGAGTAACTGGCTTAGCCTTTAATGCAGATTGAAAAATCACCGGACACTTTCTTATTAGGAGTATCTAGCTTTTTTTGTCGTTACTTTTTTTCGAAAAAATTAGTTAAACCCATTTATTTTCCTTGTAATGAAATATAACCAGCATAATTAGTCCATCCCATTTGATGGTAATCGCTACCATGAACGCCTTGATTTTTGTGAAGACGAGTTGCCATAATAACCGCCTTGCCCATCAGCAATGACGACATGGTTAAAGCCATTACTTCCATGATAAACTATTATATCTCCTTTTGCCGGTGTTCCGCCAGATACATATTGTAGTCCAGCAGATTTTGCTCTTTCCATAAGCACATCGACATTTACTGTACCATTAGATAATTCATCGGATAAGAATTTAGAGAAATATGAACCAAATTTCGTAACAAATTCGACACTAACCGTTTTCCCCGTTGTCCATTCTTTGTCCAACTAATCCGGAAGTAATTGCTTTTTGTGAAATCAGTATCGATAGCTCCAGTACCTCCACTTCCGTTAAGAACTTTATCCGTAAATGATCCAGCTTTTACATTACCATAATTTCCTGTACTTGACAAGCCGTTAGCTCCGACTTTTCCAGTTTCAGGTGCCAAAGTGTTTAAATAGAATATTGGATCTGGCTCAGGAGTTCTTTCAAATGGATTAATACCATTATTAATAAGTACACCTTTTGCCATAGCATTTTCAGCAGTTAAATTAAAAACTTCTTTCGTTAATTCTGCAGAAGATACTAATAGTTTATTATACTGATAAACAGCATTTACATATTTCTGATCATATAATCCACGATAATCTCTAAGCATATCATTTTCATATTGACTTAGCATTGTTGGACAATAAGATAAAAATCGTGGTTATAATATTCTTGACGAGTTTGAGTTGCTGCCTCTATTGCTCTCATAAATTTAATAAGCTCATCGGCAGAATATAATTTTGCCATTAATTTTTGCTTTTTTTCTCTTATTAATAAATCGTTTCGAACAATAGTATCATGAGCAACTTTACATTTTTTTACCAGAAGTTGTTTTAACTGCTAGAGCATCGAATAACAATAATAATATTGTAATATCTTCTGCTCCACATAATTGAACAGCATTAAACATCTTAGAAAGATAATCTTGAAGATAATCTTTTAATTTTTTTCTATCCAGTGTTTTTACACGAACTAAATTACGTTTTGTCCATCGATACACAAGACGATCTAAATTTTGAGATTTTTTTCCTGAGGAACATCGACAATCGGAACGTTAGGAAAAATCTAAATCGCTATCGTCTTTAGGCAATGGTTTAGGCGTAACTTTTGGTTCCGACGGATCGTAATCAGGTGTCGGAACCGGAATAAACTTTTCAAGATTTTCTGGTTCCGGAGGTAATGGTGTTTCAGGTGTAGGGAGGATCGATACGAATAATTGTATCTGTCGTAATAGTTACAATCATCGTTTTCGATAATAGGACGAATGGTATTGGCATAAATGGTAAAAGATTATAGACCATTTTTAAATCTGCCAACAATTCATCAGTTTCAGATTTTTCTTCTGGTTCTGGATAATAAGGAATAGGATCCGGAACAGAAGTAATTTTCTTTTTTCAAATTGACCAGCACTTTCGTAATGCCGTTTTGGCTCGATTGATGGTCTATATAATATCTTTTTATCTTCAGCCATTAAAAATAATGTCCTTTTTAAACATTCCGCCAATAGGTTTTCTAGAAGTTCTTCGACTAAAAGAATCGTTTATCGGAACTCTTTCCCATGCTTCATCTTTAGATTCGTATTGTTTCTTTTCATTGGACCAAGGATTTTCTAAATCTCGTTTTTCATATAATGGTAATGAATTACCTTTATTAAAAAGAATATACGGCCTCATAAGAAGCTTTCTTTACTAGCTTAGTAAGTTCTGGGAAGTGTTCGACAAATGCTAGATACGCTAAACCTAAGGCATCGACAAAAGTGTTCGTTATCGCTATTATAAACGGGAACACCTGCTGCTGTTATTTTTTTCGACGCGATAATCAATTAATTGTTTATAAATATGTGCATCCCAAGGACTAAGAATCAAATTACCACGTTCGATTAATATAGATAATTGATTAATCATAAATGGTTTTAAATGTTTCTTTTCTAATGTCCCGGTAACAGGATCTTGCACGTCGATTTTTCAGAGAACATCCAGCCTTTAACTTTTTTTATCAAGTCCGGTTTCTGGATGTTGCTTGCCGTAAATCTTTAAAGATTCCATCTGATATTCCACATTGTTATCCTAGAAAGCTTTTTTTATCTCCTAGTTCTTATAGTTTCCTATAAGGTCGGCATACTTTTTCATACGTATTGTGAATGTATGGTGCGGGCTCTTGGCAAGATTATATCTTTTCACTTGCTATGCTCTGCCCCTGACTTATCTAAGACAAGTCTTCGGTTCGAGTTACCATATTAATTAAATAACTTAGGCTTCTCGCTTAATACCGCACTGCATATATATTATATAATTCACTTATAATATATAGGGCAAATATTTACTAGATCCCCTATCTATATAAATATAGCTAGGATTATAAATAGCATTTAAATCTATAATTTTTCTTTTACGGCTTTATCAAATGTAAATTCTGAAGATTCAATTTCAGTTCTATTAATAACTCTAAATTTATTAAATGCTTGATCGTATTCTAATATAAGTATAGATGTCGGGGCCTGAGACTTGTCCCATACACATATTGATACTGTATTCGCTAGATACAATACTTAATATTACTATTAAGGTTAGACTATATCATTATCCTTATACAAAGGATACCTTCCGCTTCGAGCTGCTTAGCCCTACTCCCATTCAGGGATAGTCGTTGAACGTTTCTTATTAAAGATTTCGCTGCTGATTGTCCTTATTAGGATGTTCCAGCAATTCAAAAAGGTTTTCATTTATTAATTACTTAATAAAGGGACCGGGTTGATCCACTCCCATACATCTAAATACATTAGGGTAATAAGTTGTTCGTCCTTCTGGCAATATATGTATTTCTTTTTACATTATTGTCATCTAACATAGAACGAACAGGTTTATAATTTTCACGATCGAAATAAGTATAATTATCTATCTTGGTTGCTTCTTCGATTTTGTCTTTATCGAATACGCCTGCTTCTTCGACACCGAATTCTGCTAAAACTTCGTGATCATACGCATTTTTATCGTACGTATTTCTAAATTCTTCTTCCATTGCATCCGACCACATAGGGATTATGTTGTGTCGGATGATAGTGCTCAGTGACAGTTTTGTTACGATTATGATCGCTACTCATAACCTTCTATATATTTCTATATAGCTCAGACTATATCATTATCCTTTTAAATAAAGGATACTTTCCGCTTCGAGCCAGCTTAGCCCTACTCCTCACCACGAGGATAGTCGTTGAACGTTTCTTTAAAAAAATAAAGATTTCGCTGCTGATTGTCCTTGCGGATTTTTCCAGCAATTCAGAAAATTTTTATTTATTGATTACTCAATAATAGGGCTATTGTTAACCCCAGTTCCTTATTCATACAAATCTGATAGAATTTAGATCGTCGACCAGTTGGTGTAGAAGAACATGTCATACCGATCGTATCACGTTCCATACACAGCGCATAAATCGTATCGAAGTCACCTTCGCCGAGATAATCCATTTCCATTTTGTTCATATTGATTCGCTACATCAATACCGTTAATTTAATAACTGCTCAATATTACTATTGAGATCAGACTATATCATCTATGTTACCTACTTCCATCGTCAATAGCTTACGATGTACTCCCATAATGGGATAGTCGTTGAACGTTTCTTTAAAAAAATAAAGATTTCGCTGCTGATTGTCCCTATCGGATATTCCAGCAATTCAAGTAATTTATACTGGACCAAATGTTAATCCAGTGATATCCAGTCGCGCGCCATCCCCGAATTGATGCGGCACTCATACCAGATCCGGCACCAGACGTAAAACCTACGATCTTAGAACCATTAGAGAATTCTAATAAATGAGGGTTTTGTCGTTGACCTAGTGACTTCTCTTTTAATAAGTGCAGAACTATCAATTTTTTTGACGGATATTATCGAAGATCATTCGAATTTGTGACTGATATGGTGTTACGAACATATGTATAAAGTTTTTACGAGTAAATACATTATATAATGCTTCGACTACCATCGTTTCTGTTTTACCGGTATTATGTGAAATAATATCGTTAGCAATAAAATTACGATAATGCGGTACAGAAACATCATATGTTTGTTCTTCACCAATATATTCTATCGATACTATTTTATCCCAATATATATCGCCATATAATATATCAGATATAGTTTCGAAACCTAATAAGTCGGCAAATTCTCGTGCTTCATTTTTGTTTAAAGTTTTTGATTTTTAAATATTCTTCGATAGTTAAATTATCGAATTTTACTTTTTTTAAAGTCTTTAGGCTCTAAATCTTTTTACTGGAAGATATGATAAAAAAACTTTATTTAGTTTATCATTTACAGGTTGATATTTATATGAATGATACAACGCAAACATAGAATTATGAGATTTTTCTTTAATTTTTCTATGCGTTTTATTATTAACAAATCCTAAAGAATATTTATCTTCTTCTTGTCTGAATGTTGTTACAATACCATATCTAAGTAAAAGATGTGCTAATTGTTTGACAAGTTTTTGCTTTTAGAAATATAAAAGCATATTAACTGGTCGTTTTTCTTTTTCATTAAAAGAATCCTGAATTAATTCAGAAACAAATATAGACAACGCTTCTTTATTTAAAAGTAAAAAAATTTCTTTCGGAATTTCTTTAATATTAGACTTATTTTTATTTAGTCTTCTAGCTAATAATTTTAATTCAGTTTCTTCGATACTATTATCACCAAAATAATTTAATTTTACAGGTATTGCTATATTTTCACCGACAGATAATTTAGAAAGTTCTGCCCAACCAAGTTCTGTTAAGAATGGATGATTATCTGTAGCTTCGATAGTTCGACCTGAAGATGTCATAAGTTTATATACTGGTTTTAATACCATTATCATAAACTTTTTGCATTCAGTGCAATTTCGACTTGGAAATTATCGTCAAGGGCAAGAACTTCAAATTCTTGTTGAGTATCATATAGTTCTTGTACCGTTTTAATTTCACCTGTCGAAGGTATCTGTATTTCAAGACGGCCAGTTACACAACGACGACCGCATCTAAACACTTTACGAAGACTTCGATCACGAAGCATTTTCGGCTTGATACCATCGTGGTGTCCATGGAGCATATTTATCTAAATCAATATTATAGATTTGAACAAATGATTTTTGCCCACATTACTGGATCGCGTTTAATAACTACTAATTTTCCGTCTTTAGATAATTTTGAATAATCTAATTGTATTAAATCATCTAATGGCATTTCCATTAGTTCTTTAACAGAATAATCTTTTTTTCTTGTTTCATAATTATTTATGGAATGCTTTACCTTCTTGCCCCATCATAGTCGTTTTGTAAACTATATTGGGATTGCTGAGCGATGGCCATTCCTGCCTGTCTCATAGTTGCATATTGTTGGGAATTAACTGGATTAGTCCATGCAAATGGTCTATATGATTGTTGTGCTTGTTGTCTGCCTTGCTGAGCAAGATCATTAGCGAGTCCGACAAGTGCTGGGCCTCCCCAATACGCCATTTGAATAGCGGTACCGGCAACAAAACCGAAACCAAGATTTATTGCGGCATCAAAAGCCGCTTCTCCAAAAAGCTTCGCCTTTTGTTTTGCCTTCGTCTAGTGCATCATTATAGGCCATTGTTGAAAAAAATACCAGTAGCAATAGCATTTTCTTTATTTTCCCAAGCAATTTTTTTCCAGCAGTCGTTCCTTTTATCATGGAACCGCCATACTTAATTGGATTCATAATTTATTACAATGTTCCTGGTGTTAATGTATTATTACGTCTTAAGGCAAAATTAATATCGCCAGAAGCTCCCATATTATCAAATGCACTATTTGGTGTAGTTCCCATACTCGAAGAAGTTACAGGATTAACCGATGGATTCATTGTTCCGATAGATTGCATATGACTAGTCGATGTTTGATCAATGCCAGCTGTTAAAGTATTATCAACAGCACCAGCAACAAATAAACCTCCAGCTAACATTTTAGCTTGCCCAGTCATACCAAATCTTTCATGAATAACATAAGAATCTGGATTTTTTTACAGTAACTAAATTTTGTCTAAAAATCACTTAATGCACTTCGAGTACTATTAAATGGTCTATATTTATCAAAAGCCAGCCGTTTCGTCAATTGTCGATGTGGCTGCTTCATTTGCCTTTGCAACTTCTGCCTGATTCTTTTGAATTTGATTCTTTTGCGACATTATTTGTCGTATTAGTTTGCACAGCAACATCAACTTCATTATTATTAACAGGTTTTACTGCGGCGTTAGAAGCAGCTTTTTCTGCATGCTTAATAGCTCTTTCTTCAGCAAAAGAACTTTTTGGTTTTCTTTTTAATTTTGCTGTTATATCATCTGAAGATTTTTCGAGCTGCTTTTTAGCATTTTTAATTGCACTGTTTATTCTAGACATAATTAAATTCCTGGTACGCCGATAATATTAAAATTACCGTCAGAATCTCGGTATAATCCGCCGCCAGACGCTACACGATATGCTGTAGAACCAACTGTCACAGCAGCTAAACCAGTTCTTAATTTATCGTATTGTGCATTATCGAAAAAAATCATCTAATTCTTTTTTTGCATTGCTTTAGCTGATTCTGCATTAGAAAAAGCTTCACTCATATTTTTCACCGAATTGTTTTTATAAATTCTTCACGACTATTTTCCGTTTAATGCGGAATATCGCAATGAATTTCCTAAGCCCATTCCTTGGACATAGCCTTCTGCAGCCTGATTAATTGTTGATATTGGGTTAATTGTTTTATTAATTTTTTTCCTGTCGGATTAAAAAAATGCACGTAATCCCTGTTCTAGTAGTTCAGAACTTTTTACAGAATTACCACCAATAAGGGTAACAGCTTTTGCCCCTTCAGTTCCTACTGACATTATTGCATCCTCGATTCTTTCTCCGCTTCGATCTGATCTTGAGTAATAAAGAAGTCAGGATCGTTAAGCGATGCAAGGAGCGATGCATCATGATCAATATCGTCAATATTGTTACGAATTTTATCTTTTCGAGTCGCAGCTAATAAGCTAAATACTTCGTCACGTTTTTGGACAAAGTTGTATATAATTCAATGCCTTTTGAAATCATAGGCTGAGTTATTTCTTGTCCTGTTTCTGTAACATTAGTAACGACATCGATTACTGGTTCGTAATCACGATTATTGATATATTGCATCGATCTAGAAATAAAGTAGGTCGAGCGTAATTAATTCATGGACTAAAACATTATCTGTATAAGATGCAGATTCTAAATTAAATTCCTGTTGATATTGTGCAAATTTAGACGCAATTAAAGTCGTTTCACAAATACAAGGTTCGCCTACTTTTTACAATTCCTGCTTTATGTAATGGATCGTTTTTATAAATACAATTTTTCGCCTTTTTACATATGATTGGCATGCGAGCATATATTGCATGATCTGTTGCTAACATATGCATAGCTTTATTGTATATCATTTTTCCTTCTTCGGTGTAACCCCTAAGAATTATAACGATCAACATATTGATCTAGCAGTTTAGTGAGTTCAGCTTCTTTTTAGATATTTCTTTACTTGACATATAAGCCTCCTTCAACCTTATATATTACAAAGGTTTACGTGCTCTATTAAGTCTTTCGAGAATTTCTTCTTCCGTGATTTCATTTTCCTTATGCTCTTCTTCTGCAATAGGGAAGTGGTTTAGATTTATCTGGTTCAGGAAATCCTTTTAGATTTTTACATCTAAATAAATAGCCAATTTATCTGATAAGAATAAGTCGACATTTCGTTCTGGATCTTTGGAAGTCTCATAAAAATAAATAAGCCCTGTCGTATTAATCGCTTCAAAAGTTGCTTTAAAGAACTCATAAATATTTTTCTTGAACTTCATTATCAAAAGATAAGTCTGCTTCTTCCCAATATGGAATTCCATCTTTTTCATAATAAGAGGTGATAACAATTTCATGAGTATCTTTAATGTCATCATCTTCATTTGCAATTTCGTCTTTATTATTAAGAGTTAAAATTTCTTCATCATCAAAAATATTATTAGCACCAAATTTAGGAATATTGTATAAATTATATTGACCGTATGCATCTTTAACAGAATCTAAATAAGGGCCCATTTCGCTATCGAAAATTAAATTCTTCATCAAAAATGGTTCACTTAATTTGAATTCATGAAGACGATTCATAAAATATAAAAATAATATTTAATTTATACATATTAAGATCTTGATAATCTTCTACGCAACGTTTGCATACTTTTTTTAAATTAGTAATCATTTTTCACCTAAGATAAAAGACAGTATTTGATATACTGTCTTTAGAATAAATTAGTTTACCTGTACTGCCGATACCGCCAATTCTTTTCGCCATCGGCATCGTCATTATCTGTAATTAAAAATTTGTGGAACACGCCTTGAGCAACGCATTCTCCTTTTTAATAGTTACGACATCATCATTATGAGATAAAAGCCCTAAAGAAATTTCACCTTCATTTGTTTCGTTATTATAAAAATCGCTATCGATTACGGCAACGCTATTAATCATACGAACACCACGTTTAAAAGCTGCAGAAGAACGAATATGTAAATATAATACTTCGTCATCTTCCATACAAGCTTTCACACCTGTAGGTAATACATACAATTTATTAGGATATAATTTAACATCTTCGATCGCAAAAAAATCATAACCTGCAGATTTTTAGTTTTTTTCTTCTCGGAAGTTTTACTTCCATATCCTTACAACGTGAAACGACTTCAAACTTTCTCATATTATACTCCCATTAAATCATTTTAAATCTTTATTAAGTTCTCCGACGATACTGGCAAGTTTTAAACAAGCATACTCTTTAGAGATAATATTGTTTTTTTGCTAATAAAGCATATGCTTTATATTGATCATATGTCAAATCAGAACAAAATTGATTGACAATTTCTGATTCAGTTTTAGATAAATCTAAGATAGAATATACTAAATTATCGCTGAGGGTCTTCACAAAAATTAATGATTTCGTTTGGGGAATAAACCACATATTTTTCATTTTACTAATCCTCGAAATAGAATACAAAAAAATAATAACTATATATGTATTATTATAACAGAAAAAAATAAAAAGAAAAAGAGGTGAGTGGCACCCCGAAGGGTGACATCTCACCTCCAATAAGAGCTTAAAGATTTTAAGCCTGCTTTTTGCAATCCTTTTTTTGAAACTATTTTTCTTTCAAGCTGTTTACATATTGAACTTTGATATTTTCACTGTCAATATGTTCAACAAAAAACAACTGGTTCTTTTTAAAAAATAAAAAATTTCGCCAGGGATAATATGTGATTCCATTTTTAATCCTTGTGTTTGTAGTACATATATATAATTACATATAATAATGTTACTGCAATAAAAGAATATAAAAACAATATAAATAGTTTCATAATGAATATACTTACTATTTAGAAATTCTATTAAAAAAATATCGCAATAGAAAGTACAGTTAAATAGGTATTCATATTAACAATCTGCAATATATTTTTTTAATTCTTCGATATTATTTAATTCAATTTGTTCATTAATACCATCAAAAACTAATAACATGTCCTGATAAATATCAAAATACCAAGTCGCATTGTTTTTAGCAATAACACGAGTACAATGACCTTTTTAGAAGGAATAATATCTTCAAATTTTTCGGCAATAAGTTCTAATGCGTTATCCATAATAAATATCCTTTCGTAATAAAAATGGTACCTGTGGGCTCACCGCTATTAAATCGAGCACAGCTCACATTTAACCAGGTACCATAATTTTTGAACTTCACATAATTAAAATTATATGATTTTAAGAGAACTTTAAAAAAATTTTCCTCTATTAAGAAGTTTGAATTTTCAAAAAAATCCCTTTATTCTTTTAGGCCGGTCCAAATCGACCTCTACAGCATAAGATTAAAAATCTACAGCCTTTACTTTTTTAACAGAAATACATTTCATATTTTTAAATAAAAATATATTTCTGTTAATATTATAATATTACTCGCTATTTTTGCAATAGATACATGAGGGAATCTATTCTTTGCTTTTTCTGCTTCTAATTCTTTTTCAAGCTGTTTAATCTTCCAATCTTTTTTGGAGTTAAAGTATAATCATGATACATATCATTAACATGATCATAAGCTTTTTAGAACTGTTTTAAATCCCATAACAATACCTCACATAAATTCAGAATAAAAAAATCTGCACGAAGATGATTATTCAAATGACTTATTTTATAAATATTCTGATTTGAAGATCCTCTAAATTTTTAATGATGGATCTTTTAAAATAATCGACAAACTTGCCATCGACTAAAAACGTCGACAAGCTCTAATAATTTTCTTTTTTTCTGGATCATTAATAATTTAATCGATAGTATATCCAGAATAACACCAAATATCTTTACCTTTAAACCATTCTTGACCTTTTAAATTTTCGTTAATAAACTTAACAAGTCCGTCAACATTTTTCAAAAGGTTCTCCACCAAGAATAGTTAAGCCAGATACTTGTGGATGTTTTTAAATAATTAACAAGAAGATGTTCTGCTTTTTCGTCAAAAAAACTTTTTCCGGCATTATGGTCCCAATATTCCTGATTAAAAACAATTGTAACAATGATGAGAACATCCTGTTACAAATAATGTAGCTCGAATACCAGGGCCATTAGCAATATCATATTCACGAATTTGTCCGTAATTCATTATAGCCCCATCATTTCTCTAGCTTTTTCTTTATATTCTTCTTCGGAAATAATGCCGTCTTCTTTCATTTGCTTTTAAATCTTGAATCGTTAAATTGTTTTTATTTTTCTTTAGGCTTTTCAGTATTAAAATATATATTTTTGTAAAAGCAAAAAATTCATCGAGATTACAAGTTAAAACAATTTCTCTAGAGTCTCTTAACTTCATTACAAGAGTATGTTTTCTTGTGATTTCCATTTAAAAACAAATCCAACGACAGTATCGACAGTATTAAAAATTTTTATTACTTAAAATTGAAAAAGTTGTTTTATCTGCACCATCATTTTTACATTAGATTTAATTTCACTTAAATTAATAATATTATTTGTTAGATCATATTGTCATTCTTTAAACAATCCAACATTTTTCAATCAATACTAATGTATTGCAAAAATTTACTTATTTTTGCTTTTATTAGGATTAATTCCAAGACCACTTACTATCTTAATCATATTATTTTCCTACGATTTCTAATAAACCATTTACAGTTTTAATTTCAATATGAGGAACATTATAATATTCAGCCACAGAATGTTCTACTTTTTGCAACCACGATATTGATTCCAATCGTCTAAAAAATACAGCAAAAATCTGCTTCTTCTAATTTTTTTAATAGAATCACCAAGAGCTTCTAATGCTTTTTTTATTTTTTTGTTTTCTGGATGATAACTTTCAATGATTTCAATATTCGTGGATTTGAAAAACTTTTTCCAAATATTCACGAACTGCACGAATGCTGCTTAAAAATTTCTTCATGTGTTTTATCGCGCATAGGCTGACTAATAAAAAAACTTTCATAATTGTACCTCACAAACAAATTAATCAATAATATTATATGTTTCGATATAAATTAAATCATGATCGATTCCATATTCTTGAATTAAATATGCCATTCTTTCTTCTGCTTTTTTTCATAATCAGAATAAATTCCTTCAATTGGAGAATCAAAAACATCTGAATATACTAGCAAAAACGTAAACTGTATATGTCATTTTATTCCTCGTTAAAAATCATTAATATAACAAGTTTTAATATAAATCATATCTTCAGGATAACCATCGTCTAAACGATCTTGATATTCTTCTCGAGCATTTTCTTCATTATACCATAAAGATTCGATTTTTTTCATCCAGCATTATAATAAAAACTTTTTCTGGCATTTAAATCATTTCCTTTTTCTTTTTAAAAGTATTGTAAATAATTTCATGAATTTCTTCGATAGTTTTAACTTTATTATCTTCAGTTGAACAATCGATTCCTATCATATTAAATTTATTTACAAGTTTATATTGAGCATCGTCAATTTGTCTTAAATAATCTAAATCTTTTTCATGAATATCACCAGTATTACCACCAGTTTTTTTCCGGTGCGAGTTTCTAACATTTCTTTTCTTACAGATAAAGGAAGTGTTAAGAATAATGTAATATCTGGGACTGGTAAGTCTAAAAGATCATATTCTGTGGTCTCAAGCCATCTTAAAAATGCTAATTGTTGATCATTATTTTCATAACGTACCATTTGATATAACATATTAGATGTAACATATCGATCACAAATAACAATCATTTCTGGATCTTCAAAAAAATAGATTTCCATTCATTAATAGTTGCATATCTATCTAATGCAAAAAAATAAAGAGGCAACTTGAGGTTTTACTTCTTCACGACTACCAAAATCTCCGTTAAGATATTTTTACAAAAATAGAAGTATTTTTTTATTATAATCTGGAAATGTTAAATACTTAACATTTTTACCTTCTTTTTCTAATCGTTCAACCAGTTTTTAAAGTTTGTGTATTTTTACCACAACCGTCTCCACCATCTATTACGATTAGCCTTGCTCTTTTTGTTTTGAAAGCTCATTTATCAACCTCTTATTTTCTAATTCTAATTGTAAATTTTTTAATTTTAAATTTGTTATTTCTTGATTTGCATAAAATATTTTTTTCTTTATGTTCTTTAGAAATTCGATAAATTTCTTTCATAAAAAATTTTTCAATCCTATAAAGTAAAAGCTTCAAAAATATCACAGAAATATAAAAATAAATCATTACTAAAGCTCTTTTTCCGTTGTTATTTTTTTGAAAAAATAAATTTTAAGATATTTACATCTCGATTAAATAATGCTGGATAACATTATTCATTAAAAAAATTCTTTTTCTTCTTTACTTAATTCAAAAAGAATTATTCATTTTTAAATTCCTTAATTTGAATTCTAAACCGATAATTTGAGTTTCTAAAAATTTAATATGATCTTCTAAAGAAGAAATTTTTGTGCAAATCCACAACTTACAATATTTTTAGCTCTTCATGAATCTTATCTAATGTTCGTATTCTTTGCATTTCACTATTTTCGATTACTTTAGAAGACCTACTTATTTCATCAGCTATTTCATATATTCTAGCTAAATGATCGTTTTGTTATTTTTATTAGTTTTTCATATTATACCTAAATAAAAAAAGGCTGATGATTAAACATCAGCCTTAAACAAGAAAATCAAAAGAATCTTTTTGTTAAGCTATTAATAGATAAATCATAATCGGCTTTTTCTTTATCTAAAGTAATTTCGCCACCAAGCTTAACAATTAAATCATTTAAAAATAAACGATTTTTTTAGCAGATGATCTCATAGCTTCTAACATAATATTTTTATGTTCTCCTCGAGCTGGAGTTCTATTGAATCCATCAGAAGTGTTTGTAAAAAAATAAAAATCACGATAGTCTTCTTGAGAATCGACAATACCAAAGCATTGAGTTTGATCTGTAATAGTTAATCCAGTAAATTTAAAAGCCATTTCTTTCGAAGAAATAATTTTTTTCTCTATCAAAAATTTCTTTATCAGGATCATTAGCAATAAATAATTCAAACGTATCAGGTTTGCCAGCAAAATTACTAATTTCAATTACAGCAAAATCATCTTTTAGACTTTCTTTAAAAATAAAAGTGCTTCAGTTGCTCCTTCTGGTTTTTGGAGCATCTGTAATATCACCAGTAAAAATAATTTTGTCATTAGAATCAAATCTTGAATTCCAACCGACATGAATATTTTTTTAGAGATAATGCAAATCTAAATCTACACGGCTAGTGTCTGTATTTGTCCAATGAATACCAATAATTGAATTCTTATCCATACGATATCTAGTAAAAAAATAGGAATATTGTCAATAAAAATTCTTTTCGCTTGTAGGAACTGCATACATAATTCCATCAGGAATATAGAATCTTTTACCTTTAATATTTTTTTGCCAATATCTTTTTTTAATAGAATTAAAAATTGCATTTTTAACTTGATATCCAGCCTTATTAGTATTTTCTTTAATAGTCGAATACGTACGTCCATTACGAATAAAAAATATAATTTGTTATTAGATTTAGCATTATAGATAGAATTTAATAATGAAAAATTTTTTTAAAAATAGAAACTTTTGTAAGTTGTTTTTACTTCTTCAAGATCTATATTTTTATCATTAATCTTATCTAATGCCATTAAATTATGAGGCTGATTTAATTTAGAAGATAATTTTCGAGCCCTATTAATAATAGACGCAGAATTTTTCCAGCATGTTTAAAGATAATCCATAATTTACGATATCTATTAAATTGTTTTGCAATTGGCTCAACACCATTTTTCTTTTTACATATTCTTTTTATAATATCATTAAGATATTTGTTTTCATAATTATTAGCTCTTAATTTTTGAATAAATTAATTGACGATCTCTTTTACTGTTCACAAATAATGTTGCGTTAGTTAATCTAAAAATAAGATATCTTAATAATTGTTCTGCTTTTTTTGGAATAATATTTAATTGAGAATAAACTCTCATTAAAAAAATTCTTTATTTTTAATAATTTCTACATCAATTTTATCTTTATAGTATTTAAAGATAGAAAAATAAATGTTTTTGTGTTGCATCGCTTAATGCAATTCCAGAAGAAAGCATTTTTAGCAACTCGATCTAATAACTCTTCTTCTGTGATAAGAGAGACCATTACTGTATCAAAAATAAAAGGCTCGTCATCATTAGACTCGCTTTTTACAGGAACATGCACTAAAGAGCTATCGATTAACTTGCTAGAAGTTTCTTCTGTCTGCATATAAACAGAAAAGTAATGATCAAGTTGTGCAACTAGCAATTCTTTAACATCTTTTTCGGCAACATCTTTAAAAGAATTATATAATGTTGTTTTATTATATTTAAGAACTTTATTGCTAAAATTTAAAATACAATAATCAGCAATTTTTGATCGATATAATTTCTAGCATCTGGCATAATATAGATACCTTCTAATAACAAATCCAAATAGCTAACTGTATTTTTGTATTAATAGGTACTACAGATTTAAATAAAATAAGAGCTGCCTTTTGTAAATCTAAAAATACTACTAGACATGATCATTATCCTTTCTTAAAATAAAAAGACTGCGCGAAAATGCGCAGCCTTTATAAATAAATCTTGACGAAAAAGTAAGTTATATATATAGCTTTTTATCTTCAAAAAGGAACTTTTTATGTCAAGATATTATAACACAAGGCTAAAAAGTAATAATTTTACCAAAATTAAAAAGGAACTTTTTTTATGCCTTGTAATTATTATAATACAAATTTAAATATATATCAATAGGCGAAGAGTAATTACTGTCTTCAATATTATAATAAAAAGGAACTCTTTTATGCCTATTAAGTTAAATATGGAGTACTCTGGATTGAATTTCTTTAGTCCGACCTTCGTTCCAGAAATTATCTCCTAAATCCTTAATACCGTCGGTTTCCCGATACTTTTTAGCGGAGTAGACTATACCTTCAGCATTATAAATGCTCTCACCATGGTAGTCGTTGAGGGTTATTCTTATACAACAAGAAGCTTCCCTGCGGATTATCCAATAATTAACCTTTTTACTATACCTGAGTAATTACTTCAGCCATTATTATATCACTATAATAATTTAGTAGTCAATTCTCTAAGGACGTTCCCGCATATAGATGATTTTAACGCGAGCCTTTATATCAACCCGCATGTTCTCCGGCAGACCTCGAGCTTGCTGTGATCTTTATTGCCACATTTAGGACATACCCAATCGCCATGTCCATCGGCAATAATCTCACCATCGAATCCGCATTTATAACAATAATCTCGATTTAGTATTAAAATTCTGCATAAATAATATTATCGTAACAGAATTTAATTACTTAATACAGCTTCAGTATTGTTTTTGCATCGAAGGCATTTCGATATAACTTAAACATCCGCCAGTCGAAATTTCTTGAAATGGAGCTTCGAATTTTAATTTGTCGAAAGCATTAATTTTTCTCTTGTATCTACATGAAATGAGTTTAGGTAAAAACCTTTATCAGTTACATCTTTAATTTCGCCAAAACGTTCACGATCAGCTTTACAGAAATTATGAGTTAAACTCTCACCAGGAGATCCATATAAACCAAATCCAATATTATATTCTCTATTCCATTGATTACATTTATCTTTCATAAACGCAAGAATTCTAGTAACAAGATCTGGATGTTTTTGTATGAGACTCACCTGTTAATAAAATAGATACTTCATAAATTCCCATATAACCTAAAGATGCAGTACTATAACCATCAGAAATATATTTATCGATAACTTCACCTGGTTTTAATCTAGCTAATGCACCATCTTGCCAATGAATCGGAGAAATGTCAGATGTTGTACCTAATAGACGATCATGTCTAAAGATTAATGCTTTTTACATAATTCTAAGCGTTCTTCTAATAATTTAAAAGAATGCTTGTTCTTTATCTTCTGCATCTCGAACTAAAAATAGAGATCTGCGGAAGATTGACTGAAACGACACCAATATTTTTCACTGGCCGTCCCATTTGTATTTACCTGTCTCAGGATCTTTCCAATTGAAAGAAAACTTCTACACAACTCAATTAATTAAGCTGGACTATCTCTTCATTTATTTAAATAAATGCGATGCGCATCGAGTAGCACGTCTCTACTCTACTTGGCTACATTCATCACCAATAGTCTCTACACTATTATAATAATATAATAGCACGGTATTGCCATTAAGGGTTCACCGTTAGCCCCATAAGGGACACCTGTTTTTGTGGTACAGTTCACATCGTTTTACATGAGCCGATATGTGTTAACCCATGCAAGTAAATACTTCTCCATCATGTACTTCTTTTAATTTTTAGCAGAAATATAATCAGGATACATTCTTTTAGCTGTACACTTAGCAGCTAATTCTGTTAAATAATACTTAGAGTCCTCATGGATATTATGTTCATCTAAACAATAAATTAATTTAGGGAAGCTAGGAGTAACATATAAATACCGTCAGCATTTTTTTACGCCTTTTAATACGCTGTTTTAATACTTCTTCACAAATTAATGCAGCATAATTAGCATATTTTACCATCAGGATTAAAATTTAAAAATAAAGTAACGAATGGAGCTTGCGTAGCCATTCTCTCACGTAGACTATATCTTCATCCTACTAATAATAGGATGGATGGCGCTCCATATAAAGAATTTCACTTTATATGTACGAACTCATCTTCTGTTCTAGAAGGTATGTTCTAGTCGTTTGACCTTTCAAAAAGATCCCTCTTTCTGACTTTGGCACTGGATTATTTATATTAATATAAGTTTTCCCAGTTAGCATAATTATTATTTGTCATTTCCTACAAAAACACTATCGTTAATTATACACCGTACATTTATACGTTCACCATCTGCAATTATTAGATTACTCTAACAATGGGCCAGTACTCTACCGTTGGAAGTATTTAAAGTCTGGATCTGGTATTGAATAGTTTGAATACCATCTTTCAGTTCCTTCATCATCATACGTTTAGCAATTTTTCTTTATTTACTTCATCTTCAAAATTTCTAAATATTTATCATAAGATTTTTAAGATATGGAGCTAATATTTCATCAAATCCATTAATTGATTGTCCACCAAATTGCATATGTTATCCTAGTAGTTTTTATCTTCTAGTTCTTATAATTTCTTATGTTCAGCATAACTTTTCACGCGAATCAAAAACTTTAAACGTGTCGAGGCCTCGTGGAGATATTATATCTTTTTCAATCTCTATGTGTTGCAGCTGTTATAACTTTGTTATAACTTCACTTCTGATTACCATATTATTTAAATAACTTAGGCTTCCAGTATTTTTTTCCTCGATACTATTAATAGCTTACAAAGTAATTGCTATTAATGGGCCAATTGACCTGATGCTACTTGTGCTATAATTTTGTGTCGTAATAGTACAAGCAGTTTGGAAAGATTTAGGCGTTTCAATTAATTTATTATTAATACGAGTTCCGTTATTCTAACATATCTTTAAGATTAATTAAGCAGCAATTTGGAATAGGCTGGATTAAATAATCCATATCATGTATCCAAATACTGCGATTATCATGAGCTTCTAAAATATCGCGTGGTAATAATTGTCGACGAGCAATATCTTTTAGATACTTCACCCGCAATTAAATCACGTTGAGTAGAAGCAGCTTTTGCATTCTTATTAGAATTTTCATTAATCGTATCGACATTTGTACCATCGATAAGGCCTAAAAATAGCTTTTATCAGATGCATTTTCTCACGACGATATTCTTGAACAGCTCTATATGCTTCATAAGCACGAGCTACGTCTTTTTGTTTATGTTTAACAAGAAGATCGAATACCATTTTTTCGATACGCTTAATATCCAGTTCCTGGAGCATAAGAGCTCTTGCGTTATTTCTTCTGCAATAGAATTAGCTATCTTTTCATTATCTTTAAGTAAAGAATGTTGTGCTTTTACTTATAGCAACAATAATTTTTGATTTGTCAAAATTAACCTTATGGCCGTCTCTTTTTAATTACAATCATTTAAAAATCCTTTTTAATACAATAATACTATTAATAAAATATATTTAAATATTATTTGATCAAAAGTTCTGTACCTTCAATAACTACTATTAATTCTTGAGAGCTAGTAAGAATAGAATAGGCGTCGTCTTCAATATCTTCTGATCGATTGAATAATCCAACCTTTATCATTAACATCAAAACGAACGACATCCTTTTGTTTTAGGACTTTGTTTCGGTGTTTTAGAAGTATACCAATAAGCATTTTTCAGAAACTACAATTTTTAATATTAGGAGCATAAAGATGTTTTTAATGTATAACATTTCATTTTCTGTTTTCCTTCATAAATAAACTGCACGAATCTTTCTTGCTTATTTCCATCAAGAATAATTTCGTTAGTTTCAGTAGAGAATGTTCCAATTAATCTTTTTAGCTTCTGGAACTAAAAATTTCATTGTTTCCACCAAATAATACTTTTTCCATAAATTAAATTTCCTTTCGTTGCGCAACCAAAAAGAAGATGTAGTAGATATTACCATCATATACACTATATCTTGTATGTTAAATAATCATAACTATGATTACAGTATAAAAATATTTTTAAATAAGTCCAATATATATAAGTAAATATATAAAATTATATATTTTTATTTTTAACATTTCAGCTTGGTTGCTGGTTTACTTAATCATGCAAATATTGTATAATGAAAAAAAGATATATTGTTTCATTTTATTTTCAGGAGGAAAAACAATGGCTGAAGAAACAAAAGAATCTATTTATTTAGCTAGGGATGGAGAAGATCTTATTGCTTGGTTATATAGAATGTATGAATGTCGCAAAGACAATAATAAATTAACATATAAACGTATTTCTACGATGGCAGAAATGTTTTTCGATATTGTTTTAGATACGACTACAATTAGTAGTTATTTTAATGATTTTAATAAATCTGTAACGCCAGTTATGACTCAAGAAAGAATTAGTGATACTGCTCGAGATTTATTATTAAATGCTCACGTAAAAAAATGTTAATAGTAAACATCGTCAAGAATTAAATCGTAAATTAAAAAGAAGTTTCTAATCAATTTCTATTAAAAGAATTAATTGCTGAATCTGTTAGTAAATTAAAAACCTTTGAAATATGAATTTAAAGAAATTGAAGGTGGCGAAAGCGAAGCAGTCCTTCTTATTAGTGATTGGCACAAAGGTCAAGTAAGTGATAATTTCTTTAATAAATTTAACGATGAAATTTTTTTCATCAACGAGTGGAACATCTGATGAATAAAACTCGTGAATATTGTAAATTAAATAATATTAAAAAAATTCACGTGCTAACTCTTGGCGATATGATTAACGGCGGCATTCATGTTCAAACACGAATCGAATCTCAAGAAAAATCTTATCGAACAAACTATCGGTGTAACAGAAGCATTAAGTCATTTATTTAACAATCTTAGCCAAGAATTTAATTTAGAACTATATTTCTGTCGTGGCAATCATGATCGAGTAACTCCTTCTAAAGAAGAATCAATGAATGGTGAATCATTTAACGATATTATTCCTTGGTTCTTAAAAAGAACGTCTTAAAGGAAACGAACGAATTCATTTTAATGAAAATGTTATCGATGATGAAATTATTTTTGCCGATGTATGTGGACAAAAAAATTTATTGGTGTTCATGGCCATAAAGATAGTTACAATAAAGCTATTGATAACCTTGCATTATTCACGAAACAAATTCCTAATTATATCGTGATGGGACATTTCCATCATTCTAGAGAAGCAGATCTTAAAGGCGTTGAAATGATCGTTAACCCATCTTTATGTGGTAGCGATAGATTTGCTGTCGATAACCGATTATTCTCTAAAAGCCGGACAAAAAACTATTAATGGTAAATAAAGATGAAGGTCGATACGCTACATATTTTATTAGTTTTAAATAACAAAAGCCCCTCTTAATGAGGGGCTTATTTAATTGTTATTATATTCATAAATAAAAACAATTATAGCTATTAACAAAAATAAATTTAAACATCTAAATATATCTCCAAATCTGATTTATTACCGAGATCTCTTGAATTAAATATTTTTAGAACACTCATAACATAAGCATGGAAACTCATAAGACAATAAATGCCTTTCAATTATTGTTCCGCAACAATCACATTCATAACCTTCCATACTCAACAATCTTGTTCCTAACAAATATACATATTCTGGATTGTGCTGATTAAATGTTGCATTGTGAATTTGTTCTTTTATACTTATTCTAGAATTGAATAAATGTATTTTATTATCGAAATCTAGTTCAGAAAAACTTATTAGGTGTTGATGGCAAGACTCTATCTTTTAAAAATCTATCTTCATAATACTAACTTTTAGTCTATCTTTATTCTTATCTTCAGTTTCAGCATCGATTAAAGATTGAATATAGTCTTCCGTCAAATTATTTTCTGTATGAATAGGTGTTTCATAACCTGCTTTATGCATGTTAACAATATATTGATCTAATGTTAGATCACAATATTCATCTGCCCAATCACAAATATAATAAAAACGATGATTAAAAAAATAGTTACACCATCAATTTTTTCTAAAAACGCCAAAGACAATCGGATCTTTTTCTCGTTCTTCTTTTATTCTTTTTCTTCTTCGCCAGTATAATCTGTAAAAAAGAATATACATATCATCAAATAACGGACGTGCTTCTTCAATTCTTTTTACTAGCTTCTTCTGGAATATCTCGAAGGAAACTACTTATTTCAGTAATTTTTAACTACACGTTTAGAAACGTTATTAATAAAATTATCAATATCTGACAATAAAACATAAATATTGAAGCCTGCATTAATAGCTTCTTTTTTTCACGAGCTAAATTTTTTTATAATGGAACATAATTCTTTTTAGAAGCATTAATTTGTCCATTATTTATAAAATTGTTCGGCTTTTTAAACAAAGATTTTCAATTTTTCAAATTTTCTTCTGAAATTTCATTTTTAGATTCTTTTTATTTTGTTAAAGAATTCTTTTGGACCTAAAAACTTTAGGTTCTTTTTGATTATCTTCCTCCAAAAAATTCTTTAGAAAAATCTAACATAATATACCTCATTTAAATATCTTTTACGATATTTTTTTCTTAATTGCTCTCATTATCATTTTTATTCTTTTTGTTCATATGTAAATTTTATAGGGATCCTTATTTTTAACAATTCTATTCCAAAAATATTTAATACTTGATTTACAAAAAAATATATAACTGCAATTGAAATAATTAATGTAAATAAAACTATACATATTGCTAATGGTATTAGCAAAAATATAAAAATAAAAAAATCAAAAATGAAAATATTTTTGACATCACTCCGGTTAATAATACTAACGAAGCATAAATATATAGTATAGTTTTATTCTTGGACATAATATCACCCTATTATTTTAGTATTTTGTAAACAGAAAAATAATTAAAGTTGCTAATAAAGTATTTAAAAATTGAATATAATAAATATTGATCCATAATTATTCCTTTTCTAAAACCAAAAATGTATTTTTAATTTTATTTTTATCTTTTTCTTGCTTAATATCGACTCCAAAATAACATAGCTATAATAAAAGTAGAAAATCATTATTGCTGTTTTATAATATGGAACTTCTCCAAACGGAAGAGTTACAAGAGTATTATAAAATACTTCTTTAGGGTGTTATTAATAGTAATCCACCTATTAGTAACAATTCTGTTACTATAATTATTGCAAAAATAAATTGCGCTCATTATGAATAATAATTTAGCCATTAAAAATTTTTATTATTCATACTTCTTCACCATAAATTTCAAAAGTAATATTTTCAAATTCTAATAAATATTTCCTTATTAGATTTAATACTTTTTGACCATTCTAATTTCCCATTTCCACAACCAAGCTTAGGAATAGCAACTACAACAGATTGTATGTTATGATTTTTAAAAAACAAAGCAAATGATTTCAATCCTTCTTCAATATATCCATATTCTGAAGGATCTTGCCAATGTTTTTGTAGGAAATTGTACAATATTTATTTTTCTTTAGATAAATATGTTATTAAAACAGACCCTGGCTTTTAATCTTTTTACTATCACAAGCATTTTTATAATCATTAAAAACATGCTGGATATTTTTGTTTTATTTGAAGAGCTAAACCTTTTTCCCATAATACCGACAGTATTAACTGGATTAAAAATATATTGAGCTTCTGATTTTAATATATTACCTTTTTATATACAAACATAATATTTAACATCCTTTCTAAATTAAAAATAGCCACTATTTAAGGGCTATTTATTACTCAAAACTAACATATTGCCAAAGGAGTAAAGGAAAATGAAAAACCATTAAGGAAAGCAATATGTCAGTTTTCAATAATAAAAATTATAAAAATAAATAACACGCAGCATTTAAAATAATGTATAATGTATAAGCTGTTTTATATATGCAGAAAGATTACTATTAAAAACTCACCTTTCTAAAAATACAATAAAACTTTGATAATGCTGCGTAGTTAAAAATATCTTATTATAATATATATTTTATGCTTTGGGGGCGTTTTTAATATATTATAATAAGATATAATGAGTACTCCCGCCTGGATTCGAACCAGGGACCAACCGGTTATCTTACTACTATAATTTTCATTACCATTAAAATAAATGTTTGTAGTCTGGACTATATCTTCACCATTTCAGGTGTCCACGTGTAGTCTCTACGGAGTCTCTTTTTATAAGAGTTCCCTCGGTATTAGCATATGTTACCACTTAGCCTTCACCGATACAGTGGATTACTTACGCAGAGTTTTCTAATTCCTCTTTGCGTAGCTCAATATCCCTTTTTCTGAAAGGTAAATCATAATATTTTACACCATTTTTCTTACTGCATTATCTGAAACACCATATTGTTTACCAATTTTAACAAAAAGACATAGTTAATATTAAATTAACTAATTCTTTTTTTGCTAGGCCAAGAAACTTTTCTTAGGCAAGTTCTAGATGTGTATTTATATTTAGTAATAATTCCATCTTTTTCTACATTTTTTTACTAATAGACAGATTTTGCGCCAAAAATACATTTTGCCACAACATTTACATCTAGGACTAATTCTCTTTCCATAAAATTTAGCTGATTTTATTTGGTTTTCAGAATGAGTAAGTAATTCTAAGTTCTCTAATGAATTATTATCTTTATTATGATCTATATGATTAATTTCTTTATCAGACGGGATAACACCAACAAAAGTCCTATACACCAAACGGTGTATGTATAAATGTTTTCTTCCAATTGTTACTACACTATAACCAACATTATTTTATAAATTTTTCATCTTTCTAAAAATCATATTATTTTTAATACAAAATTTATCAGAATCCAATTCTTTTTCTATCTTACCATACATATGCCTACGATGATACATTTTGTTATCAATAATAATATAATAAATCGGATTGCATTTTTTCAATACACTGTCTCCAGATTTATTGATATAATACAATGGAGAAAATTCTATTTGTTTGTAATCATTCATGAAACCTCACATATAAATATATGAGTAAGATTTGAGCCGGTTGCTCTACCCCTGAGCTACAGGAGCATATAAAAAGGATTCTATTCTCGGGCTGATAATCACTTCGTTCCTTCGAAAATAGAATCTTTAATGGTGCACAGGGTTGATTTGAACCAACGTAGACAATGTCGGCAGATTTACAGTCTGCTGCCTTTAACCACTCGGCCACCTGTACAAATATATGGAGGAGAAGGTGAGATTCGAACTCACGGTACGTTTCCGTACGACAGTTTTTCAAGACTGTAGCCTTAATCCTCTCGGCCACTTCTCCATGGTCGCAGAGAATGGAATCAAACCATTTCAAGCATGGATATGTTTGCCACGCTATTTTACTCTGCAATATAAAAATGGCTCCCCAGGCAAGGCTCGAACTTGCGACTTACAGATTAACAGTCTGCCACTCTACCGACTGAGTTACTGGGGAACATTATGGGAGCGGGGCAAGAGTCGAACTTGCACTAGACGAGCTTATGAGACTCGTGTCTCTGCCATTTGGACTACCCCGCTATAAGGGGTGGTCAATGTTACGCATCCGTTCTATATATGTGTGTTTTGTGTGTTTGTTTTACAGAAGAGATTCTATTTTATGTATTTAAGAAAGGAGAAAAATACTTGTAAAATATGAACTTTTTATGACGATCAACTAAGGAGTATTTATTTTTATATAGGGAGGTCAGTTTTTGTATCGTCATATTAGATTTATGTTTGATGAGTCTTTTTATTTCTTGAAAGGTAGGTGTTTTTGCGTAACATTGACCAAAAGGTGGATAGATGTGCCCCGTAGTATAGATCATACGAGGCACGCATATTTAATTTTTTTATCTTAATAATATATTAGCACATATTTTTACATATGCAAGTATTTATGTCGTTTTATTTGTAAAATCTGCATATCTTAATTCTGTGCCTTTGCCCATTTTGATATATGCATCACAATAATCTTGGAATATACCAGGATATAAACTTCCGATAGATTCAAAATTACCTTGTCTGTTTAATTCTGGCCATACTTCAATATGAAGATGTTCTTGATAACAGCTATTAGATTCTACGCCATTTTCATCTTTACCCCATCCGCCAATAATGCCAATAGGTTGTCCTCGTTTAATAACATCTCCTGTTTTTACAAACAATTTAGCCATATGCATATAAACAATAGTTTTATTTGTACCGTTGGCAGAATTAACCATTACGGCATTTAATCCCCAACCGGTATCCATTACTGTTCCATCACAAATAGAAAGTATTTCTATTTTAGGGGAATCTGGTTCAAATACAATATCCATACCCTGATGTGTACCAGGTTGTCCGTTGTATGTTCTAGACTCTCCAGGAAAACCTGTTAATTTCATTTGTGGAATATATTCTGATTTCCAGAAGAAGCCCCACTTATCATTATCAAATTCTGATTCGTAGAAGCTTTTAGATATTTTCTAAATACTATACAAAGTTCAATAAGCTTATCTAAATTACTAGAAGGGTTTACCGGATCTTTTTCTGTTTTTAGAATCATTAATAGAATATGGTTGCCAAAATTGTCCAAAAAGACCATGATGCTTGATCTTTAATATTTAAATTAAAAATATTGTTTAGATTCTCCGCCGCCATTACCGCCAGAATTATCAATAAGTTTATAAACAAAATCAAGACGAGTTTTTAAATCTTCATGTTCTTTTTGTTTTTTTCTGACGGATCTTTTGTTGGTTTATCACCAGCAATATTTGTAGTATTACCATTAAAATATGCTAAAGCAACTAATAAAGGATTATCTATTAAAGAATTATCCTTTAAATCTTTAGTAATATTTTTTTAATTTGCTAATAATGCTATTAGAATCAGAAGTATTAGTTATGCACATAAAAGAAGCAATAATTGGCCCAGTAAAATCTGGATGTAACTGAGCACCCTCTATTGTCATGTTCATATATGTTTCTTTAGACTTAGCAATATTTTTAGCTTGATCTTCATAACTTTTAATAGCATTTTTGCTTTTTCAACAACAGAACTAAATTGTTTTAAATCAGATTTTTCTAACTCTATTGCTGTCTTATAAAAACATATTATTAGTAGAACCTGTTAATGAAGAACCGATTGCATTACCATTTCCATACATGCCAGCAGCATTCATTAAATTAGATCCGTCATCGATAATAGATTGACGCCAATTAATAATCGGAACTTGTTCTTCAACCGGAACTAATTTCCAATCCATTTTAAAAACCTTCTGGGCCATATATTATTCAATTCTTGTTCAGATTGTTTATTAGATTTTATTAATGAAGCACCTTCATTAATACTTGCTAATTTAAGAGGTTCTTGGTAACGTTTAATATCGATTAAATCACAATAATGTTTCATATTGGAATACGATAATTGATTGTTGTCTAATATTACAGATAAATTAGCTCCGACTTGATTAAGTATTTCATAAGTTTGACCGATAATTGGTTCTAATCTCGTAGAGGTCATATATTGATCGACTTGAGTTTGAAGTCCATCTGTAACTCTATCGTCAGTTAATTGCCGTATCGATCTGTATTTTTCAAAAAGTAGTATTACCACCATAATACATATCATTAATCGGAACGATAGAACCAAGTCTAAACAAATAACGAGTAACTGTCGACAAATGATTTTTCTAATTGAACCATTCGTTTTTCAGTATTGCCAGCTATAGATAAAAGTGCTTTTGCTGTCGCTTCTTCAAACTCAGTAATATGAAGTGATTCTTTTTTTACGATACGAGGGTTGATGAACTTCTAAGTCACGAATCCTTAAATCTACCGGAAACGGATCTTTTATTATTAGGAACCATTCCAGGTGTCGGAACTTTTTACAGCATTATCATGTTTCGTCGGATCAAATTGAATTTGTCTTTGAGCAATCGATTGCATTCGATTCATTTGATATTTAGCAGCTTCACTGCCATAAGCAGCAATAGAACTCAAAGGAAGGCCTACGTCAAAGCATCCTTTATCATTATTATATGTTTCATATGCATATAACGGAATACCTGTCGTAACTTCTTCTCTAGTGTCAGATTGATTGTTTTCTTTGGGCTCTTCTTGACTTTTTGCCGATGTATCTGAAGTGTCTGCAGCTTGTTTTTAGGTTCTTCAGTTTTTATATCTTTTTGTTTCTGTCGGACTGGAAGAATTAGAAGTTGATTTAACTTCTGTCGCATCTTTTACAGATGTATCTTCCTGTGTATTTTTCTTAAGATTAGGGCCAAGAGCCCAATCTGGTACTTTGATTATATACAGAAATAATATCTGGATATACCGGAGCACAATACGTTTTGCCTTTTGCTAATTTATGAAGTTTATATTTTTATAATATTTTTGGTGTTTTTCTTCGACCAGCATTCGTACTTTGAACTCCTGTATCAGATGCTGCAGTAGCTGACATTGCTCCTGCGTTCATTCCGCCAGAATTTTGTCCGGTAGAATTCGTAACTTCTGCTTCAAGCTCTTCATCTGTTAATGCTTTACCATTAACAAAATGATCATAAAACATTTGAGCTTTTGCCATACGAACATTATTCGCTGCACCTGCTCCTGCACGTTCGAAACATTGCTCAAATTGTAATGCTGCTTGTTGAGGATCTGTTAATTTAAGAATATCTTGCCACTTAGGCGCTCCGTCTGCATTAACAGGCGTCCATTCTTGAGGACCATTCTCTAATTCCCATAAAAGCAAAAGCTTAATTGTGATTCTAGATTATCAGGATTACCTTTAAAATCATTAAGAAAAATGAGGCCATCTATATTGAGGATCCCATTGACATAAAACCAGTATAACCATCAGAATTAACTGCTTTTAAATCAAATCGAGATTCCTGATAAATATTTCCTAGCCAACCACAAGCCACAGCTTCAGGAATGTTTTTCTTCCTCATAAATTGATATGCTTGAGTGGCAACTTCTATCATCTTAGCCATAGATTATGCCTTTTTATCTTTCAAACAAATACTTACTTCATCGGCTAATAAATTAGCTACAAACATTAATCTAACTGGAATTACTTTTTAGTATCTCCATAATGTTTATATGTTTCTTGATAATCATAAGATTGTTTAGCAAGCATTTTAAGAAAACGAGTATTAAAATCTTTATATTGTTTTTAAAGATGTTTCTAAAAATTCAGAGATTCTTTATCTAAAAGATCTTCAAGATCGTCATCTATATATATACCAAGATCATAAATATCATTTTCTGTCATATAACGATCGACAACTGCTTGAGGACCTTTAACATCCGCAATAAATTGACCATCGAATAATACATTGCATTCATAATCAGCAGCATAATAAGGCAATTGATTTGTATCGACAATATCATTGTATACGCTTAAATAATCAGAATAAATAAGATATAATAAATATCTTAATTTCTGTGGAGTACAGGATTCATCGTTGCGTAGAATATAACATACTACAGCATCGATAGTATTTTTAACTTTTAATTTCATATAAGACCACATCTTTCCAAAGAAAAAAAGACCTCCTATTAAGAGGCCTTAATATCAAAAATATTCACAAGCACGCTTAAATTCTTGAGTATTTTTGATCTAATAATAGTAAATTAATTAAATGTTCGCAGGCATCTTCTAGTTTCATTAAAGTAGCTCCTATTAAATATATAATTTATATTTATAGTATACATTAATTAACTATTAAATGCAAGAAAAGCACAACTACGGAGGAAATAGTTGTGCTTATTCTGCTTTTAGGATAAAGAGAGCAATGCTATGTGGTATTATCAGCTACCACTAGCGATTATATTATATCGAACATTTTATCGATTGTCAACTGCTACTAACTCGCCGTTAACAACTTTCCATTTTTACCAGGAGTCGCTTCTTTGCCGACGATATCTTCTCTAGTCATGTAGTCTAATGAATTATTAAATTTATCGATAATTTCATCACGAATATCTTTTATAATATTCGTTCATATAGGTATTATCATGATCAGGATATGGATCGACAAATGCAGACTCCACTTGCTCTTTCCTAATTTTCTGATATTCTTTAATCGACATTACGCAGCCAGTATTAATATGTTCTATATAAAATTCTGGATAATGAATGCGATCGCTACTAAATGTACTCACGACTAAATCTTGTGGCCAAATAACTCGTCGTATTCTATATGCATCACGCATGATTTATATTCCTTTACAATAAATTAATTACTAGTAAAGATATATTACGTTAATATGTCGTAACAATATATAATAAGCAAATCTTAATTGCAAAATTATATACTGTTACGACACATTAACGATAAGATGTTTATATAATATTAAGATAAATTTAAATCCTGTACACTGGATCAGTATTGTCATTAACCCAGTAAAAAGTTTAATGTGATAGATTATATTTAGTTAAAAATTTAAAATGTGAAACTTAATATTATATTGAATTAATTATATTATCAGTGTTAGTGTTAGTTAAAAATAATAATATGAAATATCTATCGTTAAATGTGTCGTATTAAATTTTTATGCATACATCATTCTGAATTACTAATATGCGTTGTCCTGTAACAGGGTCTCATAACGCGCGATAATTAATGAGTATACATTCCTTTGATGTCATCCTTCGGAAGCTTTAACAAAATCTTTTAATAGCTATACGAAAAACTAGTTTGTGCGCAAATGTATTAATATAATTATTAAACATTAAAAAAATTATTTGTAACAAATTTTATTCGTTAAGAAAGAATTTATTATATTAACAACATTATTAAATTATCAAGAGAGAGAGTAGTTTATCGTATAAAAGTACTGTATATATATACACTTTAAGCAACATTTTTGTAATTTAACAGCCGATCTTATAAACTGTATTGCCGTTAAGCCAGACTAATTACAAAAAGCCTGTCATAGAATCTTGGGGATTGTTATCTTCATTTTTCATGTATAAAAAAATTAAGTTAACATTAAGATCGTTTTATGTTCAACAATTTTACGAAAAAGTCTTGCAAATGTTGGTACCCACACTATAATATATTTCAATTAATAGCTTTTGGCATTTGTAAAACTTTTATACGTAATGATAAACATTATAAAAATATTATATGAATATTGCGAGTGATTCTTAATAAACATCACCTTTAGAAAAATGACATATATTAAAGTACCGACATTTTATATTATTAATCAACTTATTTAAAGTTAATCAACATTATAGTAATTGCAAGTTGTGGTAATGTCATAATAATTTTATATTATCGATACTATATACAATGTTTTATTAAAAGAACGTTTTTATCTACTTTTTGATAGTTTTCTCCCGTCGTTTCCAACGGGAGACTATACTACGCCAAAGTAAATAATTTTTATTATAAAAATAGCATACAAAATGTATGCTTAAACTTTTCGTACACTTACATAAGCTCGTCGACTGTATTAACCTTACGGCTAACCTTAGTCTTCGGTACGGTATTAGTGATTATCTATCTCGCTCACATTTAAGTTTTTCAACTTAAACCGTACTCTCCTGGAAAATATGCTAACTTATAATGACCTAACTTTAAGATTTAATTAACTTAAAGTTTAGAAACCACCACGTCGTACTTTTAACCATAGGATATTTCCATCTTTATTCTGTTTTTGGACAGACTTATCCCTTAGGCAGAGGTCTTCGCACGCTTCTTAACCCCTGACGTTACCATAATCCTATCTATTGCAATAAATTTTGACGTATGAGTTATGCAGAACGTCATTATAATTATATGCAGCTATTCATATATAGCCTAGATATGTAAATGCGTGGATCATGGTACCGAGCCGATTCTACTGAATGAGCTGGCTAAACTTCTTGGTTTTCCGTTCCAGATGCCGAAGCATGAACGTCAAGAAATCCACCTTGGTCCGGCCAAGATAAAGCAATCAACGTATTGATAGTTAGCAAGCTTACCTTGGTTAAAAATATGCTATTATTAGCTTCCCTTGAATTCGAGCAAACCCAGCAAATTCGTGCGGTTTATTTTTATTGTCTTTCTGTTATATTTATATACTACATTATATTTTTTTATAATGTCAACTCAAAAACAAGAAATTTCTTCTTTTAATTTTTATCTTTTTGGATTCATAGCAGTATACATACGGACTTTGTCATTAAGATCTACAAAAATATTTCGATAATTTACTTTCTTTTTGGTCATCGATTTTTTCACAAAATTAATTTTATGAACTTTGAAAGTAGAATTATCTATAATTTTTCTATCTTCTGAGCATATTTATTTAATCCAAGTACAGAATCATCATTAACATATTCTTCATTTGTAATCATCTTATTAAAGATTTCATTAGAAGAATCAGCTCTGTCCGTATTTGTCATTGCTTCAAGACCTTCGTCTTCAAAGTCACCTTCTAGAATTTTTACAGCCTTAAGGCGTTCCGCCATAACACTAATAATATTTTCCTGAACAGTTCCTTTATAATATAAATAATATAAATTTACATTATTTTTGATTTAAACGATAGCTCCGTCGAGAAGCTTGTCTCATCGTAAAGAAATTAGAGTTCAATTGATAAAAATATAATTGTCGTAAAGTCTAGCAAATCTAAACCAGTTTCGATAAGTTTTGGATTTACGATAACGACACGAACACCATTTTCTTTTTGTTTTTCAAACCAATCGATACGTTTTTGCTGGAGCAACAGAATCTGTTAAAATATTAGTTTTAATTCCTTCTTTGATAAGAGCCTGCAATATTTCATTATTAATAGGGCTATGCTTATCATAATAAGTATAAACTAAAATACATTCATTATCATGATGTTTTACAATATTTAACAATTCTGTAAGCTTATTATTCTTACCTTCAGCACCTTTAAAATTAAAATGATCGTCTGGAATAATACATGGATGATCTAACCAGCCAGCAATTTTATTAACTTTTTGAGCTTTTTACAATATTAGGAAAAATCAGATTTTTAATAGAATCTAATAAATCTTCATAAGACTTTTTAATAGAAGAGTCTAATTCAGAGCTAATAACAGATTCTGTAATTTCTGGTAATTCTTTAGACATATCAGACATAGTCATAAAGATACAACAGGAAGACATTAATTGAGTAAAAATTTCAGGATTAATACCGGAATATCTTTTACAGTATAAGACAAAAAGAATTACCATCTCTAATTGTTCCATCTCCAGTAGGACTTTGCCTTGTGTAATAATAATAATTAGCTTCTTTTTGGTCTAACAGAAATAACAGAATCAAGAATAGTCGTGTCTTTTTTTAAGAGTTTCTATTTCATAGTTATAAACTTCGCTTATTTTTCTTTTATTACCATATTTATTTTTAAAAATTAGTTTTTTTACAGATTGCAAATGTTTTGCATTAAGTTTTTCAACTTCTTTTTAATTTTGCTGGGAAGAAATTTAAAAACATATAGAATAAGTTTGTAACCATACCATTAAATACAGTACCTGTTAATCCTAAAAGTTCTTCTTGCACAACTTGAAATTCGTTGAGCTCCTTGAGCCTGCATTGAATCACCTAAAGAATAAATGCATTTCATCGATAATAAAAGAAATCGACATTATGTCGACTTTTTCTTTGAATATACCAATCTAAACTAACAAAATTATTATCAAGACTTTTTTTCTGAAGAATATTTTTCTACAAAAATTAGGAATATTGGGAGCAAAATGAGATCTAAAATGTAAATATTTTTGAATCTGCATAGGTCTTAATAGCTTTTTCAGCTTCTTTGCTACCAAATGGAGATTTAATAATCTTTGCCATTTTTTTCCTAATAAAAATTCTGTCTTTATCTGTAACAGTTTTAGCATTACCAATAAAAATAGAATTTATATGCTCTAAATAATTTAAGTATGAGCTAGAAGAATATTTTGTCGCTTCTGGAGAATAAAAATAAATTCTTTTCTAAAAGATCTTTTCAGATAAATTTTTATATGATTAAAATAATCTTTATTAAGATTTATATCTGTAAAAATATGAATGTTTAATAAGTTTTGGATTAATTAAAATATAATTAGTCGTATTACGTTTAGAAATTTCAGGTTCTATTTTTATTAATATAATCAGAAACACTATCGCACTCATAAACCATAGAATTTTTGAGCTAATACACTAATATCCATAGCCCATTTTTATTAAGATGCGGAGGGCATAATACAAATATGTTTTTATTTTTTTATTAGGTTTCCATAAGTTACTAATAGAAATAGACATAGAAGTTTTACCAGATCCCGGTTGAGAAATTAAAAACCAGCTTTTTCTGTTTTAAAATATCTTGTAAATGCATTAATTATATTCTTTTTGATTATCAAATAATTTTAAAAACTACGTTTATAATTAAGATAATCAGCAAAAATCTTTAATAGGATTATCTAAACCATTTGCTGGATCAAATAAAATTTCAGAATTTTTCATTAATAAGCTTAGTAAGATCTTTTTACATTGTCTAATACATATTCAGACAATTTAATTTTATTCTGCTGATAATTTATATCTGACATCTCAGCATAATTGTTAATATTTTCTTCAAGAAATTCCATATAATAATTAACTTCTGGAATCGAAATATTTGTAATATTTAAATCTTTAGAAGTATAACGTTAAATACTTTTTAAAGTTTTTATCATCATCAAAAATTATCTAAACAATATTGAAAGAATTTATCAACAAATTCTTTATGAACAAATAAATCAGAAGCTCTTTTTCTTTTACATTCAATTAAATAATTGAACAAAAAGTTTTTATTTGATCAATATATTTAATAACAATATCTTTTTGTGATAAATCATTATACCTCATTAATGGTTAAACCATTAACTCTTCTATTAAAAATAAAATATATGCTGTCTTATTATTTAAGAAAATATTTCTATTAGAATTTTCATATAAATCAAAAATACCATTCTGATTCCTTAAAAAAATAGAGAATGTACTTCTTCTGGCATATAAATATGTATCTATTTTTTTAAATGTATTTTTGTCTTGATAATCAAAAGCATATTCAATAATATCATATTGTTTTTAAAGTAATATTGTTGATTTCAATTAATACATAAGTATTAAAAATCTGAATGAATTTTTGTATTTACTGTTAAACCATTTCCATATTTTAAAAATGGTAATGTTTCATAAGAAGGGTTTTCTACAAGAAATTGTTTTAATTTAAATTTATTTTCCATTAATATAGTTTGCCTTTCCCTGATTTATTATAATATTGAATTTCTGGAACGATTCTATCTCTGATAATAATACTTTTTATCGCCATCGTAATGAACTTTTGATCCACGAATAATATTGCCGAAAAATATAAGTATTATTAATTTTTACCAGATAATTCTTTTTCTAATAAGTATAAAGGAATAAATTTATTTTTTGAACTGGCAACATTGATTTAAATAATTTATTTTTATTTGTTTTTATTAAATTTGAAGGAATAGTAATTTCTAATTCGCCTCTGTTTTTATTCTCTTCAGAATCTTCGAGATAAATAAATTTTTGGAACAATATTTTTCTAATAAATATACACAAAAATTAGAGTCAGAATATTGCTCTAATTCTTCTCCATTTTCAATAACAATTTTGAGTCTAAGATCCAAATAGTTTTAGAAAAATTTGTTCTTTTATCAATAAATATTGGGTTAATAATTGGAAAATCATTATTTCTTAAATTTTTTCTTTATTAGAATCATATTTTTACATCTGCAATATAAAAATCATTATCAGAAATTAAATTACAATTATATATAAATCTTGAAATTGTATAATCTCAATAAACAATTATTGTATGCTGTATAATTTTAAAAAGAATCTTTAATATCAAAAACGAACTTGATCTGAAATTAAAAGTATCGAAATCTCTTAATATTTTTAAAAATATATCTTGATTTTTAAGATCAGGTCATAATTTAAAGAATATAATACTTTTTAAAAAAATTGAGAATATAAAAATATAAAAAGATTTATCATCTTTTACTATATCTTTAAAAATTTTGATTTTCATAAACTGAATATATTCTTTCAAAAAGTTGAGCCTTCGTTATGACGATCAACTGTTGTATTACACAAAACTCTAAAAATTTTCTATTTCTGTTTCATCTAAATTTCTATCCATAATAATATTAGCAAATTTAACAAGCTCAAAAACTATGCATCATAGAAACATTTATTTTTAAAGTATTTTTAATTTCAAAAATCATTAAATTTTTAAATATATAATTTAAATAGAAATATTTTTATCAAAATTTGATGCATCACAATATGGATTTATTTTAAATTCATGTGCAATTGTGCTTGCATGCTTATTATATTCAATTATTTTTTTCTAATTCTCATACAATTTCTTATACTCTCTTTCTTCATCTATATATGTGACTCTATTTTTAATACCTTTATTTTCTAAATACATATTAAACAAATCAACAGAAGATATTTGTAATAACTCATCAAAAATACCTAGACGAATTAATTGTTCTGCTATATTTTTATTCATATTATATAAGAAATTTAGTATTTTCTTTTATCGACAATTTTTAATTCATTGTATGTTGTTTCTCCAAGTCCTTTTACTTTGTCGAATCCATATATAATAATATCGTCGACAATTTCAGTTTTGAATTTAGAATCTAATGTTAATTTTTATATTTAAAAAGTATTTTGAGTTTCGACTATATTTTCTTCTTTTAAATTCTTCAGGATAATAATATTGTAAATAAGCATTAATATAACTCATATGAGCATATGCAATGCCATGAGATTTGTTATATAAATATTTATTCATATCATATAATTGATATAACCATTTACAATTATGTTTTCTAGACATATTTATGACTAATTGCTTATGAATTTTATTTTTATCCTTCATTAAAAATATAAGCATCTTCTAACTTAAAAAAATTGACTAATAATATTTAACAATTGTTCTTGATAGGTAATAATTCCATAAGTATCTTTAACAAATTCATAATATTGATAAACCATTTACCATCTCTTCGCTCAGTATACGTTTTAACGCCTTCAGGCGATCTTACGAGTGCTAATAGATTACATAATTCTTCAATACTATTAGGCTTAAAATCTTTAATATATTTTTAACTTCGCCGCCTAATAAGAATAAATTATCTGGATTATTCCACATAAATTCCCATACTTTTTGATCATTAAAATTAATAGTAATGTTATACTTTCGAAGAATATTTTCATATAAACCAATATTTCGACTGCTTAAAATATCAAACTTTGGATAATCTTTATAATTATCTTTATTAACACATTTTACTCCATCTATATTAATATATTCATATGATTTATTAAAATCTACAATAATACCAGATGGATTTAATTGTTTTGTTCCATTTTTATTTATAGTATAGAGTCTATAAGCATGCTCTTTATATTTATTTAAAATATAATCGACAACTTCTTCTCGTCGATTACTATCAACATCGATATCGATATCAGCATTATGGCCCATACTAAAACGTTCGAAGCTCAAATTAAACTTAATAGGATCTATTTTATTAATATCTAATAAATATAATACTAAACTTCCGACACTGCTTCCTCGACCATATCCAATAGCAATATTATTTTTGTGACAATAATTAATATAGTCATATACTATGAAAAATATATTCTGCCATATATATCAAAAAGAATATCAGATTCATACAATAAACGATCTACATATGCGCTAGGCAATTGAAATTCATTTATTTTATTCCAACATTTTTTTCTTTTTAATAAGTTTTTCATATTTTTTTATTTAATGATTCCAATTGCTCACCTCCTTTTAAATATGATTTTTAAAAACTTTTTAAGAATCGATCTTTTTAACAGTATATTCAGATTCTGCAGACAAATAATAATCAGTATTTGAAGCCACTATTAATTCATCTATTAACTGATTTGTGCTTGATTCATATTCTATTTCTTTTCGTGTTAAAGCTTTAGAAAGAACATCTTCAATAAAAATTTCTTTTATTGAATTCAAAAATCGTATCCTTTTTAAAAATCAAGTATAATATTATAGATAAAAATCTCCAGAATATTCCTTCAATTGTCTTATCTTTTTATAATTTTAACTTGTTTATTTTCAAAAACAATAAGAACTTCTACATTTAATTTTTCTAATGTTTCAAAAATATCAAATACTTTATCATATCTTCTTAACATATTATTTTCCTTTTCGTAATAAAAAAGCAGCCATAAAGGCTGCTTTAACATCACATATAAACTGGCAATTGCTTATATCTAATGATTACAAAAATCTTCTTTGTTGAAAAAATATATGCGTGATATTCTAACTTAGCAAGCATTTCAAACAATTGTTGTTTTTGTTTTAATGTTCTTAGTTTCGATGGTGACATCACCATTTTCGCATAATTCAATCGTTACTTTTTGGTTCCATCATGTCCTCATATTAGTAATGCCGCCGTACAAAGACGACGGCACTTGAACAATGTAAAAAGGATACTTCCTACAATGTTATTGTACAAAAATAAATTCATATGTCAACTACCAGCATTGAGGACAATAAATAAGCTTAGTTTCTATGTCTATATATGCACATTCATCGCATATAATTTTTCCGCATCCAATACATTTCATTTTTATAAATTAACTCAACATCATTATTACATGATAAACATTTAAAAAGTTAATTTTTAGACAATGAATAAATTTTTCTTTTCTTATGACAGGACCAAGTATTAATGAATCTTATGTTTTTTTATTCATATTTTAGCCCTCAAAGTATTTAATAATTTCTGCATCTAAAAATAGCTTTTTAGCATTTTTATCGTCTTTTACAGATTCACGAGCTAATGCAATGCTATTTTTATATTTACTTGTTATATTATTATGAACTTTTCTAAGCTCATCATACATGTCTTTTAAGACATAATAGCTATAAGAAGAAGTATTCTCTTCGATATAATTTTTTTAATTTATATTTTTCTCGTTCGGCAATATTGGCTAAATCTAACTTATTGTCTAACATTACAATACGAGGAAATATATTATATTTTGCTAAAGACGTAATTGTGCGATCAATTCCTTTTAATCCGGCTTTTATCTCCATCATAAACAAGAACTGGTAATAAGTCAATATCAGAAATCATTTTTAGCATGAGTATCGTCAAAATCAGTACCACAATTACAAACAACATTTTTTTAATCCATATTTATGAGCTAATATAACATCGAAAACACCTTCAGTTATATATATTTCATCATAATTATAATCTAACTTATCAGATCCATAAAGACACCATTTTTTTACGAAAATAATCATTATCAGAAGTTACCCAATATTTTAATGGATTACTATCATCAATAGCTCTTTTACTAAAAACCAGTAGTATTGCCAAATAAATCTTTTTATCGGAAATGTTATTCGTCCTTTAGTATCATAACCAATATTCCAAGATAATATTTCTTCTTTTCCTAACCCTCGAGATACTAAATATTTTTAGCATCGATATTATTTCTTAAATTCTGAAAATAATTTTCAGCTTCTTCAGAACAATTATCAAGATATTGTCTTTCGTTAGACTCAGGACGTAATCCAGTAATTTTACAGGCTTCGTTTATTGCCATTTCGAAACTTGCTTTTTCCCATTAGAATTTAGCATCCAATGAATATAAGCTAACGAATCACTACCATATAGTCCTTTAGATAAAATTCTTTCTTCCAGAATGGCAACCAAAACAACACCAAGTATATTTATTATTTTTATACCAAATTCTAAAACTAGGATCACTGTCATCATGATCTGGATGAGGGCATTTTCCAATATAGATGTTTCCTTGGCGACTTAGTTTTGTATCTTTACTAGCTAATTCAACAAGATTTATTTTTATCGGTTAATTCCTCGAATAAACTTACTTGAGTATTTCATAATTCCCTACTTTATTTAATATAGAATGCGTCGTCTCGATCCTCATAGCTAATGCCATCAAGTTCTTTATCATTAAGATAAGCTTTTACCATCTTTAAATGTTAAGTCTTTTTAACTGCAGACCAATTAAATTTAACAGTAGTTTTAAAAATACTCATCGTCTTTAATGCCTTTTACTTCTTTTTCTAAAAGCTCATCATCATGTTCGATAAGTTTATCTTGTTTTCTATAACCAGCAGTGCCTTCTGATAAATTTAACAGATTTTTACCAGATTCTTCTAATTGTTGTTGAACATATGGTTCTAACATTGTTTTATAACGATCAATCTGATAATCTAAATTACTAAAACGCTGTTCTTTAAACATATTAGCTTTATCTTTACATAAGTTAATATAACGAGTCGTTTCTAATTCGACATCTTCTTTTTCTTGCTGAAGCTTTTTAATTTTTTTCAATTACATAATTAGCTTCTTCATGATTGGTAACTAACGTAAGATTTTCATGTTCTTCTTCTAATAATTGTTCCAAAGTAGATTTAGTTTGTTCTTCGAATGCTAATTTCATGCTCCGGCCCTCACTAACCTTTCTAATAAAAATTTCATAGTATCGGACCATAACACTCTGTTGTTCTGTTAAAAGATCTCGATCTTCATGATCGGGATTTTCTCTCTAAGAATTTCATCAATTTTTCAATTTTTAATTTTTAGATCTTGTTTTTCTTCGTTTACACGATAAACCCATTCTTTATCCATTGATTTATTCCTTTCTAATTATTTCTGTATGATATTTTTCTTTTTTTATTAACGACTTTTAAAGCAATTTCATCGTAGCTGCCTAAAAGCAACTAATTGATATACAAATACACTATCGTGATTACTACTTGCACGTTCGATACGTCCATGACGTTGTGTCTGGATTAAATAACTATCGGCAATATCCATTTCGATAAGATATTTAGCACTACCTGCGTTGAGGCCTTCCGCGCCAGCATTAGACATAATAATTATATTATGATCTTTTGTCGTATTAAATAATTTATTTGTTCGAATCGTTTTTCGAATCCATTGTTCCATTAATATGACAAATTTTTAATTCCTTTTAAAAAACGATTTTCCAAATGCATGTCGAGAATATTTTGTAATGATCTATACTTACTAAAAAACAACGACTTTTTTCATTTTCACTAAGTATGCTTTCGACTAAATCTAAGAATAATTCAATTTTTTTGACTTTTTCATTAGTAACATATTCTTTACCAGCAATACTATCACCAAATTTTAATAACTCATCAGTAATAGCAAGTTCTTGAGCAAATGTTTGTTTCATTAAAAATAAGATTGTCTATCTTATTAAATTCTTCATTTTTCTAGCTTCTTCGATACTATTAAAAACGATCCATCATTGCTTCTTGCTGTGCTTTTAATTCAGAAATTTCTTCAAGTAATTGTTCACTTGCTTTTTGTGTTTTCGGACCCTAAATTACAATATTTTTTTGTGTAACAATTAATTTAGGTAAATGACTGCTAACTTCTTCTTTAGTTCTAATAATTAAATTAGGACTAATAAAAATCAGTTAATTCTTTTTCATTTTGACTTCCTATGATAAATCCAAGACTATTTTTCTTTACGTATCTTTTATCGAATTTATTAATATTTGTAAACAAATCTTTTTTTAATAAATCTAAAGATACCGAAAAATATCACTGAGGATTTTTGTATAGGTGTTGCAGTCGCACCGAAAGTATATTTTGCATTATTAAATTTATATAAGCTTTTACTTCGCTTTGCTTGATAATTTTTAACATATTGAACTTCATCAGCAAAGATATATTCGATTTTCATCTTAAGTAATTTTTCTCTAACTTTATCATCGTTAAGAGTTTCATAATTACATATAAGAAGATCGCCTTCAAATTGACTATCGAATTTCTTTTTGGCTTTTTGAAGATGTTTCTAATATACTTGGCACAAGATCACTGAATTTTTAACTTCATGATACCATTGAACTTTAAGACTGCTTTTAACAACGATAAGACCAGGGCCTTTTATTTTTTTGCGATCTAAAAGTTCGAGATATAAATCTATGGCTATTAAAGTTTTACCAGCGCCGCAACTGGCAACAATCAAACTACCACTATCAATGTCAAGTAATTCTTTAACAGCTGTTTTTGATAGTTGTAAAGATCATATTTGCATTTACCAATGCCTTCTAAATTAAAAATCTGCACAATATAATAATAGCTTGTGAAAATTTTCTACTTTCCACAAGCCATCTTCATATTTGCTTGTTTTAGTTAAGCCGTATAATAATTTACTATAATCTTCTGGAGAAATATTATTAGGAATTCTTGCTATGTTGTTTTTAATATTTCCAAGTTGAGTTAACACCTCTTCAGAAGTTACGACGCAAATTTTATCTTTTGCATGACTGCAAATAACATTTACTATTGCATCGTATACTATATTGCTAATATTTTGATATGGAATTTTTCATGCTCTCTGGGAAAAAAATAAATATTTTTGCCCATTAATCAACAACATAATATCCTTTAACATTTTTACCAGCAACAGAAGTATGTTTGCCTCTTTCGATTGTAATAGTAAAAATCATCACAGCCAATACAAGACATGTCTGATTTAAATAAAATTTTCATTGAAAATCTCCTTTAATAATAAGCTTTTTAACACAAATATTATAGCATATTATAACTTAATTTTCAATGAATTTAAATTAATCGTTCCTTTTTCGAAATCGATATACAGACCTTTTTAATCTTGATTTATTCTTCTTCGAATACGGCTTCCAAGGCTTTTCGACTTCTTCCAAGGCGGCGATGTTTTTGTACATCATTGCTCCTATTGCATAATCTAATAATTCTTTTCATTCCGGAGATATAACTTAGACTGTCATCAATTTGTTTTGAAGTACAATAAAAATTTCCTTTATTAATTAAGCGAGTTCTTCTTTACAGAATATACTTACCTCATCGTTTAACAAATGATAATCCATATGTTAACCTCAATTAAAAATCTCTCAGATCATAAATGTCTAAGTTTAATCTAATTGCTTTTTGCTAATTCTTGACGGCAACCATTACTTTTTGTAATAATCGCCACACATAACGATGCCATCACATTTTGACAACAAATCCATACAGATTTCTAATCCTTGATCATAATTAAGTTTGCCATCAAGTGTACCATAGCTATTAATAGGACTAATAAAGACATATTTATTGCTATAATTCAAAAACTAAATCAGTAAGAATTTTTTTGTTACATTTTCAATATTTTTTTATTTTTATCACCATTTTGTTAAAAAATGGATGGCTTACATAAATAAGTTTTTTTGTAAATAAGTGCTTCAGCATTTACTTTATTATCATTTGAATCTATAATTGTCATTACTAATCACCAATCTCAATATCATAATGTAAATCTAAAAGAAACAGCTAATCCATCAAACGAAACTTGTTCTAAGTATTTTTTTCAGCCTCATAATAAGAATCAAATTTTTAAAAAAATTTCTTTCTTATTAGTTTTTTTGTATTTAACTCAAAAAACAATATACATTTTAAATACCCTCATATAAAAAGCGGTATCCTAATGGATACCGCCAGTAATTCAATTAAGCATTAACTACATCTTTAACAGTTTTAGATGCTTTAAATTTGAATGTTTTAGATGCTGCAATTTGAATTTTTCGCCTGTTGCAGGATTATGACCTTCGCGAGCAGCACGTTCGCCTTTTTCGAATGAACCGAAACCAGCAATAGCTACTTTTTCACCTTTTACAACTTCTTCGATATAGTTGCAAATACTTCGTTAACAATAGCTTCAGCAGATGTTTTTGTAGATACTAATTTCTTTTTCAACTAATTTTTGTAGCAAGTTCTTTTTTGTCATTGTTTTTACCTCTTAAAAATATATAACAAGTATATTATTAATATACATTACAAGCCGAACAAAAGTCAATCTATTTATTCAATATTTTATTTACTTCTGCAGTAGAAAAATTTTTCTTTAATAATAGCTTGATATTTTCTTTATTTAAATCTTTAGCTAAAACAATTAATGAATTTACTTTTATCTTCTAATTCAGAATTTAAATTGTCATATTGTTTAATAAGATTACAAAGCTCTTCAACTTTTTCTTCTTTTTGTTTTTTTCAGCCTTTTTAACATTATATTGCATTGAAATAGAGACAGCTTGACGGCTAATTCCATATTTTTGCAATAAAATCTAAGGTATGACCTTTTAAATATAATAATGTTTTTTTCTTTATTAATTTCTGGGCAAAGAAGAAATATCAAGACCTTTTAATTGTTCTTTTTCTTTTTAATTCTTTTTCAGAACAAATATTGTATTCAGATGATTTTTGTTTGCATTTCAAACATACACCGCTTATATTATTTGGTGCCAATAAAGAACCGCAGTCTTTACAATATTTAACTTTTTTATATTTAATGATGAGATTTTCTAAATCAGTATTTTTATTATCACCATCTTTTTAAATTTAATAGAATATATTGGTTTGCTTTTCGTCAAAAAGCTTTTTGCTTTTAAATGAGATACAGCAAAGCGTTTATTCTCAGGGACTTTTTTGTTACGACGTATCCACGTTTTTTTCGTCATAAGTTCCTTTAATTACAATGCACCCAAAATGATCTGTATATTGAACAATTTTTGTCTTTATAAAACATAGAAACCATCTACTTCTACACAATTTCTAGATTTTAAATCTTCTTTAATCTGCATAAAAGCTAAGTCTCTGTTTCGGCATAAATATTATTCACTTCCTTATTATATTCTTCGTAAGATAAAGATTTAATATATGTATCCTTACTAGACATACTTGATCTAATTGCTAAATCTAAATTAATTATTTTTGATCATCTAAATTAATTATATTATTATATGTTACTTTTACAAATTTAATTTTCTTATAAGAGTAATGAACTTTATAATAAAAAGAAATTTTACAGCCTACAGTTTGTTTTAGCTATAGATATATTTTTAAATTACTTTTCATAGCTATCTAAATTTTGCCTCGATATTTAAATTTAATAGGGACACAGTCATATTTCATAAATGGACGAATATTCCTTTTGTAATCCTTAAAGCTTTTTGTCGATTTCGAATCCGACCAAAAGAAAAATCACTAATTTCAGTATATCTAGAATTCTAAAAATACGGAGATGGCCATTCCCAAGATTTTCCATAAGAAATTTTTCTTTCGTATTTATTTTTAAAGTTTTAAATACTTCAAAGAAATCATTGTATAATTTTTGTTCTTGTAAAACATCACATTCAACTGGTTCACCATCTGGATATGTATAAGCACCGTCTATGTCTTCTAAAACTACTTGCATTGGTTCCATATTGAGCACCAATTACGATAACATATTTATCGTTAGTGTTTTTATCAGTAATAATATACTTACATAGACGACCATCATAATTTTTAATGTCAGAGTTTCTGTTGTCATAATAACATGAACATCATTATTTTCATATTCAACAGTATACTCTTTTTATCTCGATATTTTAGCCATATGAGACTACAATCTCGATTAAGTAGGTCATCTAACAAATTCGGAATTAAAAGTTTATTTTGATGATCTATTAAAGTTAAAAACAACAATCATCTTTTTAATACAGATAAAATAAAGTTTTTCCGTAAACTACTCCATGACCATCGATAAGTCTAGCATCTTTATTAAAAAGCTTTTACAGAATATTCTTTTTCTTTTAAAAATCAATATTTTTTTAGCTTTTATCATATTGATCTTTAGGCAATAATAATTCATTGTTTTTTTCCAAATGTAACAACCATAATCAATAAATGCCATCATCTATCACCTTCTTTAATTCACGATATTTTCTTCGCCATAATAAATTATGAGTTCTTTTTACGAATAATGCAATGAGCTAATTCATGAACAAATGTATCTTCAACTTCGCCGGCTTCAAAATTAATATTAATAATAGCTGGACCATTTTCAAAGAATATAGATTCACCATAAACAGAAATTTTTTAGTCTCTCCAATCATAATTTCAAGATCACAGCTGTTTTTATATTTTTCAGCAATAGGTTCGAATTCTTTTATTCGCTTCTTTTTAGTTTGTGGTCGTAAAAGATTTCCATTAATTTTAACAACCCCGGTCATAACCTTTAGAATATCCGTCATTATATCCTTTTTATATTCTTCAGAATTAGATCCTTTTTATAACCCTTATCGTAAGATTTTTTTCAATTTCTTTTTTTCTGCGTGCCAAATCATTGTATCAATACCTTTTTGCAAGAAGCACATCGGCAAGATATTTTCTATCCATTATTTTTCTCCTTAAATATATCTTGTATTATTATCACTATAGCCATCGCTAAAAACCTTTAGCTTCGCCATCTTTATAACCATCTTCATAAGAAGTATGTTTTTGACCTTTTTATAGCCTTTTTATATGCAGTTTTTACCTTTTTCTAAGATATCCAACATTTTTCTATACCGTCAGAATATAAAAACCTTAATAAGTTCTTCTTTATTGATTTTTAAGCTTATTTTTATCTTTTTGCTCATTTTATACTCCAAAACAAAAAGACGGCCTCTAAGAGACCGTCTTATTCATATCCTATTATTTTTATTAATAGCTGTTTTTACTTTATTCGGAAATTTATCTAATATAATTTGACTATATACATATACTTTATGTGCCCAAAATAGATCGCTCCATTCACGATATGAAGTTTTTCGTTACCATACTTAATTTTGCTAATAAGGTAAGATCTATATGTTCGGCACCAATTCTTATCATCTTTAATTTTTCGATAAGGAATATCCAAAAATTTCTGCCCATTCTTTTGTTGTCATACCAGTTTCTTTTTATATACTGGTTCAACATTTCGTTAGGGCTTATTAATTTACACTATTATCGTTGATAGGCTGTCCACATTACAGTGCCACCATCAATGTGGGCAGGATTCATGTCTTTGGTGTGTATAATACCTTCGACACGCTTATACTGAACACCATAATTAATATAGCCTTTATTGTCTCAGATAAGTAGCTCCGACTTTTTATTTTTAAATTTTTTTCTCGTTATTAATTTTATAAACATCGACACTTTTTCTTCTTCGATAATCTTTTGTTTCATCAGATTTTTCTTGAATAGCTTTTTTTGAGTGTCTTTGCTTATAACTTTAGATTCACCGCCACGAGCAACGTATTGAACCTCTTTTAAATACTGTTTGTGGTTCTTGGCCATAAACATATTGAGTGCGAACAATTTCTTGAACGACAGGATCTTTACGATTTAAAACTAAGCCACGTTTCATATTGTCAAATGCTAATTTTTTTCTTGATATGTCATATTAGCTTGATCTTGAAGACTATAGCTAGTTAAATTATGTTTACGATCCCAATTTTCCTGTTTCGTTTCTTTAATTTGATTAAAGAACCATAGTCCTAATAAAAAAAGCAATTATTAATAATACAAACAAAGCCACAACTTTTTATATTGAATAATTATCTCTTTAATAGCACCGATTAAAAAGTTTGAAAAATTCATAGAAATATCCTTTATTTTAATTATAACCGTACTATTATATTACTCTTAAAATTAAAAATAAATTATTCATATTTTCTACTTTATTTTTAACTTCCATTAAACTTTCTTTTTAAATTCAGAAGGAATTTCATTAATAAAGCGACTTGCTTTCAAAACCTTTGTTTGACCAAATTGTTTATATAAATTAAAAATAAGAAATACTTAATACACTTTTGGCACGAGTCATCGCTACGTACCACAAACGGCGTTCTTCTTGTAATTGTTTAATATCGCCAAGACAATTTTTGGTGAGGGAAAATTCCTTCGTTACCACCGACAATAAATACTATATCAAATTCTAAGCCTTTAGACGCATGAATAGTCATAAGGCTTACGACATTTTTAATTTCGTCTTCATTTACAGATTCTTCGTCAAAACCTAAAGTAGACTCTAATAATTCGCTAATATTAGAATATTCTTCAGCAATACGAATTAATTCCTTTACATTATTAAAAACGAGTAGACGCTTCGTTTTGAGTTTTGTCTTCATCGTTTTCTTCTTTGTCTTCTTCAGAACGATAAGATTCTGTTAAGAATTCTTTATATTCAAATTCATTAATATAGTATTGGATGATTAATGCTGGTTCGATATTTTTCTGCAAATTTAATAATCTTATCAAATTTCTTTAAAAATTTGTTAGCGCCTTTATAAGCTTTTTCCTTTTAATAGGCTTAAATTCTTTTTGCTTTTTAAGAACATTAGTTTCGCCACATTCAATCATTAATTTATTAAAAGATGCATCACCGATACCAGCTTTAGGAATATTAATAATACGTTTTAAAGCTTCTTCATCTCTATTATTTAATAGTAAACGAAGGACAGCTAAAAATATCTTTTAATTTCTTTACGATTACAAAAAGGAATACCACTAATTAAGGAATAAGGAATTGCACATTTTAGAAACGTTTTTCGACTAATTCAAATTGACGTTTAGTACGAGCTAAAACACAGATATCTCTATAATTAAGACCTTTTTTAACTGCAGCATGAATACTTCTTACTACATATTCTGACTCTGTAGTTTGATCATTAATTTGCTTAACATAAATCTTAGCACCTGGAGCTTGTTCGCTAAATGCTTCTTTCTTAATAATCATAGGATTATTATCGACAACGGCATTACTAGCATTAACAATATTGCTGGTAGAACGATAATTTTGTTCTAAAACATATTGATCAAAAACCTCCGTCTACGATTTGTTTGCAAAACAAAATCGACATCAGCACCGCGAAATGCATAAATACTTTGATTATTATCCATAACCATGCATAAATTACCATTGCCTTCAACAATTTTATTGATATAATTCCAATTCTCTACTGAGCTATCTTGGGCTTCGTCGACACATACATATTTATATTTACCCCAAATATATTGTTGTACTTTCAGTATATTTATTCAAAAATACGAGCAGCCAACATAGTTAAATCGTTGAAATCCATCATATTTTCAGATTCTAATTTTCTTTGATATTGTTCATATACATCGGAAGCTAATGTAAAATTAGTTTGAATTTCTTTATTTTGTTTAGCTTCTGTATAAGTAATGCCTTCAGATTTCCATTTGTTAATCATAATAATGGCAATATCTTTTAATTTTGTATTTGTTCCACAAATATCTTTAATGATTTTTCGCTTTTCATCGGTATCACATACAGTAAAAATTATTTTCATAGCCAATAAGGTAGGAAAATTTTTCTTAGTAACATAGAACTAAAAAGAATGATATGTGCATACTGTTACAGGTTTAGCAATTGCACCAATTTTTTAATCATACGTTCTTTCATTTCAAGTGCTGCTTTACGAGTAAAAGTAAACATTAAAATATTCGCAGGATCGATACCTTGTTCGATCATATAAGCGGTACGAGTAACAATCACCGTAGTTTTTCCTGAACCCGCACTAGAATTAACAATAAATTTACCATCGATTCGTTTTGCTACAGGTAATTGTTGTTTATTTAAACCTTCTAATAACTTAGACATACGGCCTCCCTAATTTAATTAAATAAAAATAGCAGGCTATACGCCTAAATAATTAGATAATATAAAAGCCGGCAGAACTTAACCGCCGGCATAATTTTTCTTTATTAGTTACCGATATTATTAATAAATTCAGGAACACTATCATAGTATTCTGGTTTTATTAGTATCTTCTTCAATTTTACCGTTAGTAACCATTACTTGTTGAACAATTTGTTCACAAGATTGACCTTGAAACCTTGAGTTTTCATATGTTACTTGACCGTCTTTAGTAATTCGAATTTTTAATTTCTTGCATTTTTACTGCTCCTTTTATATCGTAAAAATAGAAATAGGGGCCGAAAAACGACCCCTATATAACAAAAATTATCGAGTATAAGTTAATTCGATATAATCTTGAGTTTGTTCAATTTGACCCATGAAATTCATAGCATCTAATTGATAAGCAAAATTATATGCTTGGTATAACATACCCAATTGTTCAGACAAGGATTTAAGAGTCATATCAGTGCCCCAGAAATCACCACGAATTTCAAGTTTGCCGTCTTCTTTGAATACCAAACCTACTTGTGTTTTACCGTTGATAGATACTGTGCAATCAACATCACGTTGATCTTTTGGTACAGTTACACCATAGTAATTGTCACGAAGACGTTTATCTTCGAAATCGACAGTAAAACCTTTTGTCGAAGCGAGAATCACGCATCATTTCCATAAATACAGTTTTATCCACATCGGATAAAGTTTCGATTTGTTGACGTACGTATTTAGACATATTTTTGTTCTCCCTATAAAATAAAAATATACGTATATATTGTAAAAATAATTACAAAATTGTAATTATATATTACCTAGATATTGTTTTTAACAAAATCATATTCTTTTGGATAAGTTCGTTGAATAAAACCTTTTTGGCTTTTTACGAAGTTCAACTGCCTTATCACTATTATAGAACGTATTTCCTTTAGAGTCAACAATAACTCGAGTAATTACTGATAAAGTATCAGCAAGATTCTCACTCACAGGAAATACGTCTTCAGTTAAAGCTTCGAAAGATTGTAAAGATTGTAGACACATATTAATATCACGAATTAAAATTTGTGCTTCTTCTTTTAGTTTTTCTTCAGCTTTTTCATTTTAATTTATTTGCTAATGCTTTTGCCTTTTCAGAATTAGATTTATTCTCGACTGTAGCATTAGCATTAAATTTAATAATAGCCATTAAACCTAATTCTCCTATTATTTAAACAATGCTTCGGCTTCACTTTCTTGAGAGCTTCTTTTTAACAGTAGTTTTTCTTCTGGAGAATCTTCTTCATCTTCAACAAGATCTGTTACATGATTAGAAGCATAAACAGCGAAACGTTTAGCATGTTCTTCAAGCAAACGAATATTTTTCGGTAGAACTACGAGTTACTGGTACAATTGTAGACAACGCTTCTTCAATTAATTTTCTTAGTCAAAGTTTTTGTATCGTTTAAGAACAATACACGTTGCAAAATTGATAACAGTTTGTTCAATTTCTGCACCGGTAAATTTATTAATGCCTTTTAACAAATGATTCATCATTGTAGTCGTAACATCAATATTGTATTTGTTTAAGTAAATTTCAAGAATTTCTTTTTGCTTCTTTTTATTAGGAACTGGGAAGTACCATTGGGTATCGATACGACCAGCACGCAATAATTCTGGAGGTAATTTTGTAATATCGTTACTAGTAAAAATAGTAAACGTATTTTCATTTTCATGCAAGAATGTTAATAAACGACTCATTACGCGAGAAAGAGTACCTCCATCAGTACTATTTAGAACTTGCATACATATGTTATTATCCTGTATATTTTTACATACAGCTCTGGAAGTTTCCTTCATTTTCATCGATTGGTTTATTCCAATCCAGTTTAGCGTACCTTTTCACCTTTATAAAAGATTCATAGGGTTGGGGCCTCTTGGTAGGATTATATCTTTTCACCTACTACGCGTTGCGGCTGGCTTAATTTTATTAAGCCTTCACCTCTGATTAGCATATTGTATATTAATACAACTTAGCCTTCCAGATTTTTCCCAAAACTAGTCATTATCTTCTGAATCTGTTGATAATGACGCGGCTATGCTATTAACAAATCTTCCTTTTTCATCTTTTAACCATGGATGTTTTTTATTATGACATTCTTTACATAATGTCATGCCATTATTTATATCATTAAATTCAAAAACTATTTAATATGTCATCTAGAACAAAATTATATTTTTTTACAATATTGTATAATTCATTAACATGATGAACAATTAAATTAGAATTTTCATGACATTCTACACATTTAAAATCATCTCGTTCCATACATGAAAGTCTCCATGTATTGTATTTTTAGATGTTCTTAAATAATGTGATATTTCTGTATGTGTTTCTTTTTCTTTTTTTGAACGAATGCTTTTTTTATGATCTAAACAACAAAAATTATTTTTTTATGAATCTACTTTCTGTTATAAAAATATGACAATAATCACAAGAAACTTCTATTTGTCTTTTTTTAGCAGATGCTGCACATTCATTAGAACAATAAATATGTTTATTTTTTTGCCAAGAAAAATAATCTTTTTATTCTATTTAAAGATTTTTCTATTTTTACCACAATATTCACATTTCAAACTTTCTAATTTATAATCATATTTTTCTTAAAAATTTATAAAGTCTGAATTTTTTTACATTCTAATGAACAATATACTACATTTTGTTTTCTTTTTTAATTGTTTTTAAGATAACTATTCGTAACTGTAAAAAGTTTTTCCACATTTTTTTACAAATTAAAATCAATAGTTGTTCCTCTTAAATTATTATCTTTTGTTAAATTTTTTTGCAACAGTCAGAAGAACAAAAATAATGTTTTTATTTTAAATTTTTGTTGAACCTTAAAAATTTTTCCACAACAATCACATTTCACATTCAATTGATTGCGACCCCAATGCTTATCTTTGCATTCTCGGGAACAAAATTTTATAGGCTGACCTTTTTATTAGCATTTTTAATTTCTCGTTCACTTTTTGAAACATATTTCCACATTCAAGACATATGTAATCATGATATACAATATTTTTTTATGTGCAAATTCATGCATACATTTTCTTGAGCAAAATAATGGTTCAAATTCTGGATTTTTCTTTTTCTAAACTCAACATCACATCTCATTCGTTTAAACTCCGAGTTGCAATTTTTGCACGTATAGAATATCCATTTATTTTTATCATGTTAAACTCCTGTAAATAATTAGTATTTAACTATATATTACAGGATAAAAAGGATATTTGTAAACTCTTAATAATAACCGCCAAAAAGTTTTTCACTTTCGTCGAGCAAAAAGCACGCAATTTTTAATTGTTTTACTTGATTAAGTGCTTGTTCCATATTAGATTCGGAAGCACTCAACTAAACCTTGCATAATTTTACTTAAATTAATATTAACTAATGGTACGTTCAAAGTATTCGCAATAATACTTGCCGATACTGTTTTTAGAACAACCAGGAACACCAAATGCAATAAAGCCTTTTAGGTGCTTTTAATATTCATTTCTCTTGCTTCTTTAGTATAGAATTTAGGCAATGTTTTTAACATAATTTTTGAAATTTTCATAACCACCCATGTCATCAACAGACATAGTAGGATGACTTACTTCAAAGCATACTGATATCAAAATTTTTCAGATTTGAATTTATGGATTTCAGCTTCATTAATAGTTTTATTATCTGCTACATATTCAAGAGTTTGTAACATTTTGAATATATGTAAAGACCTAATAAGGCTTCAGCACATTTATCAACGTCTTCACATGTGTATTTCTTTAAATAGCTTTTTAATTTCTTTTTAAAGTTAATGCGTTTAAATCTACTTCGTAACATAAATTTTGAATTTTTCATTTGGACTTACAGTAGATACTACATATACAGTAGAACCATCTGCTTTAAAAATTAATCATATTACTAAATAAATATAAATATGTTTCATTGCTAAATAATAAATTAGGCTCTACAAACAAAAACAGGAAGCCCTTTAAATTCTGCATCTTTAATAGCTTCTAATGCAGTTAAAAGCATTTCGAATCAGGGATTTTATTTTTCCATAACTATCGATTACATTAATATCTTCAGCATAATCAAAAGATCTTTCTTTTTATTTTTTTAAAGAAGAAAGATTGAATTCACCCAAAAAGCGTTCTGGAGATAACACTAAAGCTTTTTAGATTCTTTTTCAGAAAAACAATCTTCTAAATCTAAAGAACCCAAATTACTATTATCTTCTGAAATCAAATTAAATACATAAGACATAGCGCGTTCGCGTTCAAAAGATTTAATCCATACTACAGGGCGATAGCCGTTGCCCTTACCCATGTTAATTAATTTTAGATTATCCATTTTTATTCCTTTATACCCCTAAACTAATTTTTCATCGTCTTCAAGATATTCGTTCATATCAGATGTAAATTTGCCAACAATCTTAATGGCTTCAGTAAAACCACTATTAAGTTTTGCTGAAATTGATCGATCATCAATTTTACATACTTTTTTATAAAAATTCATCAAGAACGGCGATAAAAACCATTTAAAAAATTCTTTCAAAAATGTTTTCGGCAATATATGTATTTACAAGTTCATTAAATTCTTTTTAAATCCAATAAAGAGCATTTACCTTTAATACATTTGCTAAGCATCGGAATGATGTTTTCATCCCAATCAAGTTCCTTTTTCAACAACCTTTTTTTATCGTTAGCATTTTCTACAGAAACTTTTAATACGGCATTATCTTCATCGATATCAAGATTGTATCTGATAGAAAAAGTTTTTCTTATCTTGATCTAAAGTTAATGCTGTATTAACTAACGTTTTTAATGTTAATTTGCTCGGACAAGTTGAGCCCCTCCATCTTCATCAATCTTCATATCGATAACATCTTTAGTAATACGATATGTTTTAAAAATCTTTATTTTTTTCGGTATACTTACTAAAAATCATGAATTAATTGATTAGAACTACCGATAAATCCATACAAAGGATTAACTTGTGTGTCATCATAAATACGAAGACGTTCGTTATATTCTCCGTCAATCAACATATCAATATTGTAAAATAATTGGATATATTTATCGACATCATCGAAATTCCAAATATCTTCTAAAGATTTCCATGTTATGACAATAACATGATAACCATTATATTTTAATTCCTTACATAATTCGATCAAGCCATCTAGTTGATCGGTTGGTTCCCCACCAACAATTGTGACACTCTTAACAGAGCCCATATCATTTAATTTTTGAACTATTAACTTATGATCGATCATATTACCGATTTCTTCTTGCCATAGTTCATAATTAAAGCATCCTTTGCATGGATCTCCTTCCATAGCTTTAAGACAACCAGCAAAAATATAATTCGCTTCGCTGATTATCTTGAGGAGAAGGGCCAGCAGTTTTAATGTTAATTCGATAATCGTATAAATTAATTAACATTTTTATCTCCTATATATGCTAAAATAAAAAGACCAAACCCTTAACGGATTTGGTCCTTAGCTGCAGTATGTTTACAGTTGTTGCAACGATAAACATCTGCATTTTTATTGCAGTATATTCCTTATGTCGTGGAAACATTTTTGAATTCGAATAATTCGACTTTTTTCAAAAACTCGATTACCACATCTCGGACATTTAAAAATACTTTGTCTTCGGGATCTGAAATAATCATCTTCCAACTTCTCTTTCAATTAATAATGTGACAGCATTTAAATGTTTTCGATCGTTTAAAGCTTCTTTTGCTGTGATATTATTTTTATCAGAATATTTATTAACTACGCCAGCAAATAAATCAGGATTTAATGCTTTATATGCTTTAAGTTTTTCTTGTTAATAAATTCTTTTAATTTCATCGAAATTATCTTCTTTAAATACTGCGATATTAAGATTAGCGGCACAGCCTTTCAAAGCACTACTAACAGCAGATTTATATCCGCTAGAATAGTCCATTCTATTATTTTTATCAGCTTTTCTGACACAATTACTACCGATATCTTCTTTTACAATTTGTAGAGGATTGCCTTTTTCATCGATCGTATTAATAGTTAAACGACCGTGGGCATAAAAATACGTGTCAGTAAGCTTGCTTTCTGATTTTTCTTGATTATAAGCCAAATATGATTCTGACCAAGTTCGTACTACTTCGAAAGACCAGTTGCCGTTAAATAACTCATTAAGTACTCATAGTTACATCATCGATACTTAAATATGATGCACCTTGGTTTTAAAAATTTGTTAGATCTGAAAAATCTTGACTAATATTTTTAGTCAAAAATGTTTCTTTTAAGTTTAACATAGAAAAATGCTCCTTTTATTAAAACTACATTGTTATATTAATATAATATCATAAAAGGAGCTGTTTGTCTACTTATTTAATACTTTAATTGCAGCAGAAGCTGTAACTAATAAATCTTTTTAAAAACGAATTTGGTCGATAATTCCTTGTAAGAAATTTAAACGACTACGAGTTTCAGCAATTAAATGGAATAAATTAACTGTAGTCTTATCGATCTTATATTTTTCAGCTGCAGCTACGCCATTTGCCTTGCGTTCTGTTTCATTAGAACCTTTGGAATTAGTTGCTTTTAATTACGGCTAAAATGCCGTCTTCTTTATTCGTAAGATTTTCAAGACCAGTTTTAGTTTCCATGTATTTGTCATAAATAGAACTATACATACTGTCTAAATCGGCAGCAACATGAAGAATAACGTTAGGCGGAATATTTTCTTTTAATTTGGATACCAGACATCTTAATTAAAGTATCGTTTTTTAAATTGTTCCCATTCATCATCGGCAACAGGATTCACAATAAAATCGCTAATACGGTTAAATGTTTCGCCTGTCGTTTTTGATTTTCTTAATAGGCTCAATTGTTTCTTCTTTAATTTCTTCTTCTTGAGTTTTCAATTACTTCAACAACATCTTCCACAGGCAAATTTTTCTTCTTTTTACTTCTGTTACGATATCTTCATCAGTAATAAGATCTTCTTTATTTTCTTCTGTAAAGTTCTGTATCTAAACCAGGAACTTGTTCGTTTTCGATTTCATCGAATAGATCAAAATCTTTTATCTAATGGCATTAAACTTCCTCCATAATTTTTATTATATAGTGCACCACAAGTTTCGATATCTTTTAATAGAATAGATTCGGCTTCTTTTTCATCTCTCCTTCTAACTTTTTAATATAGTTCACACTATAAAAAGGGAAGAATAAATGGCCCATACTATTAAAAAGCAACACCATGATCTTTTAAAATATTATTATCTTCTTTAAACATATGTAAAGAAATATTACCAAATAAAAAGAATCATTTTTGGATTTACGCAATCGATAAGCTCATATAAATATTTACGAGCAACTTCTTGTTCTTTTTAAATTAGGTGCCCGATATTTAATTTTATCTCCAATTTTAACAAAAGGAGTATAAGGCAAACAATCGATTACTGTATTCCCCTTAATAGGGAATTGTTTTATTTAACACTTTAAATACTGTAGCGTATACATGATCTTTATCAAATACAGTTTTACTGCCAGGATAAGGATCTTTAATAATAATAATATCACTACGTTTTTCAAGTTCTGAATTGATAGGCAGTAGTAAATCTTGAGTAACATATTCTGAAGTGGATATTTTTTTATAATTTTCTAAATATTCATTCCAGATACGTTCAGCATGTTTACTACGAGCTTCGTTTAATAAACTCATCTATTCTTCCTTTAATTTCTCTTCTAAAAGAGCTTTCTCAGCTCTTAATAAATTATTTTCAGCAATAGTTTTGTCTCGTTCAAGATTTGATAATCGTATTAAATGATCAGCACTATTAGCTTTTCTCCTGTCTTCAATCATAGTTTTTGATCATCGACATAATAATTTCTTGATCGACGACGACAAATACATCGTCTTCGCTTTCATGAAAACAAAACTTCAAGTAATAGAATTCTCGATCTTGAGATTCTCGTTTAAGCTTATCAAGCCATTCTTTATGAATCGTGAATGTTTTCTTTCCACGAGCTTTTTCGGCTACTTGAGTTTTTAATTCTTCACTGACGCTAATGATACCTTTTAATTTCCTGATCGCCTTTAATTTTTGCCAGCTCCACTATTAGGAGTCATACGATTAACGACATCATTTACTAAAGGCTTCATTTGCGTTATGATTTTTCATTTCAAATTTAGAGCCCATCCGTTTATCCGGACGGGCTTTGAAATTTGTTTGTTTTAATTTTTATTCAATTCAGAATCATGTTTAATACATTCTGTACATTTACTTCCTGTAATTGTAAGACATGTATACCATTCATCTCCGAATAAACAATTAGCCATTAATAGCTTCCTCTGCTTCTTCGGCTTGTTTTTCCATTTCTTTAATTTCGACAACTTCTTCTTCACTAAGAGTTTCGAAACTGCCATGAACTAAAGATTTAAGCCTTTCAAGTTTATCAGGATTAGCTTTCATATCTTCTCGGAAAGCATTACGACCATTCCACTTGTCAACAATTTCACCTGTTTCAGGATCTAATTGTTGCATCCAAGCACCGGCTTTATGAATAATACCTAAATCGATTAATTCATCGAGTGTGCTTAAAAATTTGTTCGATGCCTTCACCAAAGATCGCATAATAAGTAAATTTACGATATGGAAATTCTCTTGGAATACAATGATTTTTTTGGTAATTTTACAGTTAATTTTAATGCCGTCTTCTTTACCTATAGGATCGGCATCTAAAAATACTGGCTTTTACGCATTTCGACAGTTAACATACTTGCTGTTCGAATAGCTCGACCACCAGCAAGAATTAAATTGTCGCCATACATGCTAAAAACCGCCGATATTAGTTGTTAAATGTTGAATTAATATCATTGCTGTTTTATATTGTTTAATCAGCGGTACAAATTTACCCATAGCTCGACTATTCATGCGAGCAGCAGCACCGACATTAACTTGTTCCATCGATTTATTCATTTCAGATTCTGGAATCAATGCTTTTAAAGTATTGATACAGAATAAATCGATTACGCCGGTTTTGTAATAATGCTTCAGCTTGATCTAAACATTGTTCAGCAGAATGATTTCGATCAAATTGAATAAAGAAGAATCTTTCTGGATCAATACCAAATTGATTTACCATATAGTCTAAATTTAACGATGCTTCGCTTTCAAGCTCATAAAGCAAAAATGACCTTCTGGATTTTCACGATGCATTTTGCCAATAGTTTCAAGGATTAAACTGGTTTTTCCACTATCGGCCTCACCCGCAATAATAGAAACATTTCCTTTGGGTAAACCACCACCAGTTGCTGAATTAAAAATTAATCGATGGTGTCGAAATAAACTCAATGTGAAGTTGTTCTTGTACTTCAGGATCTGTTAGCTTTCCAATAACAATGCTATCATCTTTTTTTACGTAAACTTGCCATTACAAGTTCTATACGTTTTTTTACGTTCAGCATCTGTAACCTTACCTTTATCTTCTACAATTACTTCTGTTTTTCTTGCCATTTTTCCTCCTATTGTCTACTATGAATATTATTAAGTACTTTAATTGCAGTAGCTACATCTTGATCTGCTTCGCCATTTTTAGCTAACAGACTATTATAATCTACTAAGTATTCTAATACTAACACAATAACAGGTTTGATAGCAACATCTTTTTACTTCTTCAGCATTAATTAAATTATTAACTATTTTTTTAAAAAGCAGTTATAATTGCTTGATTTTTTTCAGTATTCGTACCTTGTAATGTTTGAGAAAACATTCCGACATACGAAGCCAAAGAAGATTCTAAATTTGTCGTATTCAATACGTTACACCTTTTACTAATTCAAAAATTAGTATATTCTGTTCCTTTAAATTTTTGGATATACTTTTAAACATTCCATTATATTTCTTAATATAATCTTTAAATTGATTATAATGAAGAAGATAAATATAATTATCGATACCAATAATAGAATTATTTAATTTATTTTAAAGGAATAATTAATTTAATAGGAATATCTTTACAAATATGTTTAGGAGTGCCACCTCTTTTGCGGTGAGGAGCATCGTCTATTAACTTTATTTCACCGAGATGATTAATAATTAACAGACTATTAAGTTCATTATTGTAAAAAACGATTTAAAAAAACTAATTTAATTGTTTCGTTATTATCTAATTTTACTAAATACCAGAACTTTCTCGTGTTCTTCGTAAGTTCATCGGGTCAAAAATTAATATCGATAATAACGATTTTATTATGAGATGTTACGATATAAAAATAATTAGAATATAGTGGTTCTATAGCAACAATTTCATCGTCATCATTTAATAATTTAATTATTTTTGTCGTTGACTAATATCAAACATTTTTCCATTAACGATTTTTATAAAAACCTTGTTTAGTAACAATAAGATAATTTATATCGAAATCGTAATTTAAATAATTATTTTTGTCTAGTGTAAAAATAATATATTCTATTTTCGATTTTTAAATATGTATCAGGTTCTTTTTGTTACCTTATAAATCGTATCTTTTTTTCAAAACGTATAATAGGTTTATGTAAATTAATCATGGTAACACCTGGATGTCACGGACAAGAACTTCGTATGTTGTTTTTTTGTACATTGTTCTTTGTAGATCGTAATAATCACGATCTACAAATTTACCGATAACTTTAATTTTTTTGTTCGTAATTTCATATCTCGGAATAAATTAGCATTTAAATTATGTCCGACACATGGAATAAAAATCATGAACAGTATCATTATTTCTTTTTAACAGCAATAATTACACTGCAAATATTATGACTTTTTATTTATAATTTTACTTTTTACAAACAAAAACCAGTTAAAATTACTTCGTTATAATTATTAATTTGTTGATTACCTTGTGTTACATAACCAAATACACTTAACTTGCTTTTTGTCATTATCTCTTTTGATATTTTTTTGTTCTTAACTCTCCGTAAAGATTTACATGAGAGTCTTCTTTTTAAATTATATACCTGTTTAACATTATCCTTAAATTGAACAGGTATTTTTAATATTTTTCTTTTCAATATTCATACTAACATTAGCAGAATATATATCTTGTCCAGAACGTTCCGTATGAGACTTTTTAATATCGCATAACGTCCCAGAAACATTAAGGAAGTTATTCATTAAAGATTTTCCTTTTTAAGATACTTTTTAAATATAATATTTAAGCCAGATTTTTCATCGAAATCAGCACGTGAAATAGACAAACTCCATTTTGTCATATCGATCAATGGGAATCTAACATTACCTACTTTAAAAATCATCGACTTCTGTTATATACAAACAATTAGCATATGGCATAAATTGCTTATATATTTCACCGCCACCAATAATATAATAGTCTACATTCGGATCGATGGCCTCTAGAACGTCATCGATACTATTAAATGAACAAGCTTTTATTAAAACTCGGATCTCTGGTAATCACCCAATGTTCACGGTTAGGTGATAAATCAGGCAAACTTTCAAATGTTTTACGACCCATTATGATAATATGGTTAATCGGTTTTACGCTTAAAAAAATGCTAAATCCTTCTGAATATGATATAGCATTTTATTATCTTTTCCTATATAATCAAAAATTATTTTTTTACAAACAATCATATTGATCATACGGCAACCTCAAATTCTATTTTGCCACTATGTTTATAATTTTTTTACTTCGAAACAATCGGCATCGAATTCATAAAAAATTATCGAAATTATCTTTTAAAAATAACTTCTGGTAATGAATATGTTTTATTTGATAACTGTTGCATTGCACCTTGATAGTGATTTTTCATAAACATGACAATCATTAATCATTACGGTGAACTTGCCAGGTTTTAATCCACTAGTTTTTGCTAATACTAATGTTAACATTGCATATTGAGCAATATTATAAAGGATTTCCAAGGCACCAGTCGTTTGATCTAATATTCAATAAACAATGTAATTTACCATCAGTAATATTCCATTCCGTTAAAAATGCACAGGGTTGTAATTCCATGTCGTTTAGATCTTCGACATTCCAAGACTAACGACCATGCGACGGCTATCTTTATTATGATGTAAATCGTAAATTAATTTATCGACTTGGTTCATATAAATTTCGCCATTTTTACCGACACGATAATCTTTAATTTTTTTCCTTCTCTTTTTAAATCGAAGGCAAGTTGAGCATTTACGTCAAAATATTTATATTCTTTTGCTAATTGATATCCATAAGCTTTTTGCCAATAGTACCGTCAGTACGTTTCCATTCGTCCCAAATTTTAACGCCGTATTTTCTATTTAAGAAATTAACGTCGTTAGAACGATCTTGCCAGATCCAAAGCATTTTCTTTTGTTGCTGTTTTAAGCCCGACAAATTTACTTGTAGGTAATGGAAATTCTTTAGATAAATCAAAAAGACATTATTTGATGCGGAATACTATAAGTTGCAATTCCGGTACGATTTTTCTTTTTAGTTCCTTTTTGCGAGGATATTGATTAAAATTTTTAAATATTGTGCATCGACGTTATTATTATAAGTTCCTTTAAAATAATTTCGCAAAGCACAAACCATATTTTTTTAAGCATATTTTTTTCCTAATAGACGTGATCTTCGTCGTCGATTAAATCATAATAACGATATAAAAATACCTCGAGCTGTTTCGCCAATTGTTTCAGATAAAGATACATCTTTATTAAAAATCAACCTGAGCTTTTAAAGCCTCTTGGTTTGATTAATAGTTTACTACTAGCAATATATGAATCGACACGACCACGTAAACCAGAAGTACCAATTCTAAATACAAATTGGAATATTTTATCGTCGAATTCAACTTGAATAGGTTCACCAAATTTACCTTTAGCAAGTTTTTCGCCGACATATTCTGAAATTTGATTTAGATTACTTCTAAGTTCACTATCTAATTTTTAAAAAATTTTTCCCAGTCTTTTTATCTGAGAATCAATATGTTCTAATTGATCCATAATGTCACCTCATGAATAATAAAAATAGTGGGCATACAAAAAGTATACCCACCATAATTATATCATAAGATAACTAATTTTACAATTAGATATCTAAAAACATCGTCATCGTCTGCGGAAGTAGATTTTTCATCGCCAAAGCTTTCAAAAATTAGATGTAGTTTCATCATTTTGTAGCTTTAGAACCAGAAACAAAATAGAAATCATCAAGAAGCAAATCGTTAGTATAAACCATTTTTGCCTTCTTTTGTTTTCATAGCTATTATTTTGAAGATGACAAACTACGATAAATTCTTGACCGCGTTTAATGTAATTACCAATAGCTTCTGCTTTTTGCCAAAAGCTGTAATAGTAAAGATATCTTCTGGATAATATTGTTCGCCTTCTGCTTTCCAATTACGACGAACACCAAAAAGAAAAGCGTGCACGAGAACGATTGTTTTTCACCGTCGCCATACGTTACGTCAAATGGGAAATTTTCATGATTAGGAATACGACCTTGTAAAATTACTTGATTAAGTGCCATAGTTGTGGCCCTCCTTTTTTTAATATAAAAATAGAATATATATTCAAAGTGTTATTTTTAACACACTAAGAATCGCTTCGATATTATAACGATTTAATTGACTAATATCGTTTAATACACCGCCAGAAATTTCTTTCATTACGCTGACAATTTTGTCTTCATCGTAACGAGCAATTTCTTCACGAAGAGTTAAATAATGGGCGAGATTGTCGACATAGAAAGGCGTAATTGTTTTAAATGTCATATCCTTATCTTCTTCGTCTAAAAATCTCTTTTTAAAAATATTTTTCCAGAAGCTCATGATTTTTCAGCTGCTTCTTTTGCAAATGCATTAATTTTTGGCGTTGAGCAGCAAGTTCTGCTTTTGCGCCAGGATTAGATTTAAATGTCTCTTCTCGTTTAAATTTACTTACATAACAATCGAGCTGAGATTCATTAAATTCTAAAGGCTTTGTATCTGTTTCAACAGTTGTTTTCGACAGACTCTTCAGATTTAACTTCTGCTTCTTTACTGGGAGCAATATTAGGTTCTTCTACGTGAACCTTGTCCCTCGCTTCCCATACCTAATTTTTTTCAGGAGGTAAAACATTTCCTTCAAAAATCTGTTACGGGAATATCTTCAGATTTTGTTTTTTTGTTTTAGCGCTAGGACGACCACGTTTTTTTAGGTTTGTCTTCTTTTGTTTCAACAATTTCAGAAACAGTTTCTGGTTCTTTTTTTCTGCAGGTTTAATTTGTTCTTCTGTTTTTTTGTTCTTCCCAGAATTGTTTTTCATCGACAGCAGATCTATCTAATGCTTGTTGCATTTTATCGACAGTACCTGAAGCATACATTTCATGTAATAATCTTACTTCGTCAGTAGATAATTTATCGATATTCTGAACTAATTTATTAACAGAAGAAAGCAATGCAGATAATACGTCTTGAGTTAAATTCATTATTATTCTTCTTTCTTTAAGTAATATTCGAATTTCTTTTCGACATCTTCTTTTGTGATTTTAATTTTTAGTCTTAGAATTAATTTCAAAGATTTTATCGTCGACTAATGCTTCGCAAACACTACGAAGAGCACGAGCACCAGTTTTTACGATCATAAGCTAATTTAGCAATAGTATTAATAGTATCGTCATCAAATTCTAATTCGACGCCATACATACTTACTAGCTCTTTTAATTGTTTAAAGATAGCATGCTTAGGTTGTGTTAAAATATTTTTCTAAATCTTCGATACTTAATTCTTTTTAATGGACAAATAACTGGTAATCGACCTAATAATTCAGGAATAATACCAAAATTACTTAAATCTTCCGGTAAAATATTATCGATTAAACCGTTATAAGTAATTTCATCTTGAATTTCATTTTCAGATTTTACTGTCGTAAAACCAAAAACCATTATCGACAGATTTATTTAAACGTTCAGCAATTTTATTTTCGATACCGGTAAATGCACCGCCACAAATAAATAGAATATTGCTTGTGTCGATTTCTACTGTACTACCTTGACCTAAAAATACCACCAGTTTTAATGGCGACTTTGCCACCTTCAACAAGTTTAAGTAATTCATACTGTACGTCACGACCACCGATATCGCTACCTTGAGTACCAGCATTTTTGAGGATCACGAGCAGCAATCTTATCGATTTCGTCGATATATACGATGCCCTGTTCCGTTTTTCGAAACGTCTTCGCCGGCTTCTCTGTATAATTTTGCAATAATGTTATTTACGTCTTCGCCCACAAACCCAGATTTTTGTAAGGCTCGAAGCATCGACAATAACGCAAGGGCGTTTTTAAATATTTAGAAATTTGTTTAATTATCCAAGTCTTACCACAGCCGGTGCTGCCAATCATCAAAACGTTAGCTTTCTCAACATCTACTCCAGAAGAGTTTTTTGAATACGTTATATTCTAATAGCTTAGAATGATTAGCTACGGCTACGCTAAGAATTTTTAGCATAATCTTGATTAATTACACTTTTCGTCTAAATATTCTTTAATTTGTGATGGTAATAATTTAATTTTTACTTTTGGTTTCTGACTTTCTTCTTCTTCACCGAGAATAGTAGCTACTCCAAAATCTAGATCAGGATTATTTTTCGACAAGTTGTGAAGCCATCATTTCTACACAACTTTGACAAATAAATGTATTTTCATCGATCGAAGAACTAAAAAGTGATACGATTATTATCATTAGTATCGATTTCTTTACCGCAATATGAACATTTCATTATTCTTCACCTCGATAATTTCATCGATTAAACCCATTTTGAGAGCATCTTCTGGATCCAAATAATTATCGCGTTCACATGCTTTATGAATTTCTTCGTAGGTAGTTTTGCTGTCAGATTTTTTCTGCATACATGGTTTCGAGCTTCTTACGAAGTTTTTAACTCGTTCAGCTGTAATTTCAATTTCTGTTTGTTGTCCTTCGACACCACTTAACGGTTGATGAATCATAATAGTAGTATTTGGCAAAACACTTCGTTTATCACCCATACTCAATAAAAAGCTACCCATACTTGCACACATACCAAATCCAATAGTATTAACAGGTGCTTTAACTAATTTCATTGCATCATAAATAGCCATACCGGAAGTAATACTACCACCTGGACTATTAATATATAATGTAATAGGTTTTTTTACTATCTTTGCTATTTAAATATAATAAATGGGCAACGATAGAATTTGCCAAATTGTCGTCGATAACATCGACTACGAATAGAATTCGTTCTTCAAGCATTTTATCAAAAATGCCAACACGAGTTCCCTCAGTATCTTTTAATTACACTCATTAATTTCTTCCTTTACTTCCTTTATATTTATTGTTCATAATAGATCCAATAGCAGCAAAAATATTACCAATTTTGTTTCTATTTTTCATCGACTACGATGCATTTATATGTTTTTATATTTATGTTCTGTTTTTAATTGATTGGTTTAAAAGATTAGAATTATTTTCGACTTTTTACAGGAGCTTTGCTATTAATAACTTTATTTCTTCTTTTGTTTATTTTTGATTCTGCTCCTCTTTTTGTGCTAATAAGGCAACTTCTCTTCTTAATCGATCGTTGATTTTTGCTAGCAATTGCTTTTCTGTATCGCTAAAAATGGAGATGTTCCGATAACATAATCAAAAATTTTCTTGTTGAAAAATATCCTTTTGTACCATACAAATGATCTTTTTAAAAGATAGAACTGATAAACCAGAGTTTGCAATTCTTTTCTTTTAACAGTATCTCCATCGGCATTAGCAATTAGCCAAATTCTAGCAACGTTCATTGAATTCATTGAAGACCACGGTAAATGTTTATTTTCTGGTCTTGCCATTTCGATAGCACACATAGAAGAAAAATGCCGTAAAATGTTTCAGTACTAAAAATTAATATTTCCTAAGTCTAAAATACGTTCGCTTAATCTGGCATAACCGCCTTCGCGTTTTCCAAACAGAATAACAGAGGCTTGTTCAATTTTATCAGAATATGCCATTGTTCCTCCATTAAAAAATAGCCCCTAAAAGGGGCTTTATATATTATTTATTTTTATGTAACATAGCGAGAATTTGTTCGCCTTCGTCGATAGTTTCTTTTACTATCAGGATTATTATTAAAATAATCCATGATCTGACGCATGATAACAGATGGATGTTCTTCACCGAAGAATGCTTGGTCATAAATATCATTATCGTCAATTAAATAATTAAATCGACCATGTTCTTTATCATAAGCAATTCTTTTCTTCTATATTTTTGAGGAGCATCTCCACGTTGAAAACATGCGTTCTCGACATGTTTTTTTCGACAACATTAAGATAAAAACCATAAACATTGCCATAATATTCTTTTTAGTTCTTTAAGACCAGACTCGTCTAAAACAACAATATAGTTTAAATCTTTATTAATTTCATCAAGATATCCTTTATCGATACCATATTTATTTCCGCCATAATTAGTAAAGACAAATATAATCGTTATCGTCCCATTCTTCTTCTGGAACATAAAAATATTGTCCTTCAGGATCATTTAAACGGCGACTACGACTAGTCGAAGTAATAATACGTTTAAAACCTTTTACTTCGAACAAGCCAGCAAGCGTACTTTTGCCACTGCCAGAAGGGCCAGAAATTACAATAATCATTCAATAAACCCTCACTTTACCTGGGTAACGACATATTCACCATCTTTAAATTCTGTATAGAACCTTTTATCAGCATATCGTTGCAACAAATAATCAGCATAAGGAACAAATTTTTTCTGGACGTCGCTCATTAAAAATTTGCTCTTATTTGATTAATTAAAAATAATAGATAATTTCTTATTATTATACACCCATTCTTGCAATTTGTAAATATTATCTCGAGGCTCTCCTTTTAATTGAAAGAAGTCATCGACAATAATTAAGTCAAATTCACTGACAAGATCTTCGACAGTCATCAAGTCATTGGTTTGAACAATATAACAACTTCCTTGAGTTCGTTGCATTAAACTATCGATTAATAAAGTAAATTCTTTTATTTCAGCAACTTTATCTGCAATAAAAACTTTTACCAGATCCACTATCTCCATAGATTTCGACTACAGTATTTGTTAATGCATTATTAATTTCTTTAACGGCTTTTATTTACATTCATACTTAAAGCTCCTAATAAAATTAACAGGAAATATCGCAGCGATATCTAAATATAATGCTACTAATAATGGTTTTAACTTATCACTAATGACAATTGTTTCATATGTTTGGCTAACATAAGTAAATTGATCATCTTCATGTAGCGAAGGAATGTCGTCTTCAATTTCAGCCCAAATAATAGGCATATTAGCTTCTTCTGAATAAAATACACCAATATTTTTGTTCGTCAATCGATAAAATTAATTTTTTTCTTCGTTCAAACTAAAAATATAATTGTTCAGATCTATTTTCACTTGTACTATAATTAATAGTTTGAATAATTATTTCTTTTTAATTCTTGTAAACTACCAATTTGATCTGGTAATTTTAAATCTTTAACCATTTTATCGACATGGTTTAATACATTCTCTTTGATAAAAAATCATAACTTTATAATATCCTTTAGATGCTCGTCGACTAAATCCCAGGATAAATAAAAATCATGATGCATATTCATTGAAATGCTAAAGATTTTTATGCACTCATTAAAGCACTTCTTCTTTGTAACCAATAATATTAGAAATGCTTTCGATAAGTTGCATTACCTCGAATTTGTCGTCTTCTTTAAATCCATTTTGCTTAATACGATAGTTAATAATGCAAAGTCTTATGAATAATCCACGGATATATTCTTCTGGATTTTCTAATCCAAGTATTTGATTAGTAGTTAAGATCATTTAAATAACTCAGGATTTTCTTCGACTTGTTTATTAAAAAGTATTGTAAAATTTCTTTAATTTCATCATCAGTAAGATCGTTAGTGATCTTAAGTTCAGAAATATTTGTCTCTTCCGGATTATTATAGCATGCAACTAATAATTTTACAAGAATTTTAAAAACAGGATAATCTTCATTAACATTATTTTTACGAAGGTTTTTTTCCGAGTTCAAAATTAATAGATTGTTGTTTAAAAATTTCTTCGCCAAATACAGCCAGGCGAGATTTCTTAATAGAATTAAAGATAGCAACAATATCTTGAATCTTGTTATAATTACGAATTAAATCGATATTTTGCATTATTCCTCCACTAAAAAGCCCCTGGTACGATAAATTTATCGTACGGAGCTAAAATTATTCGATAATATATTTAATCGAATCGACGCCAGGCGCCATCATTTCATCGCGAATTTCAACGTCTAAACCATGTTCTTTAGCATATTTTAATACGTTTATTTAAATCGATAATAATCGTTTCTAATGTCTCTTTATCTAAAAACGTCTTTAACAAATCGTTTATCGATAATTTTATCTAATGCATTATAAAAAAATTCTCGACTTTTTTTCATCTTTTTAAGACTGCGATCACGATTAATAATACTTAAATTAGTATAACTCAATAAAAATAAACTAATAATAATTTTTAGATCATCTTTATTAACGTCACCTTTAAAGACTGTTAATACATTATAACTAGTAAGTATATCAGTGTAAATTTTATGGATATCCATTATGGTTTTTGCAACAGCAACAACAGTTTCCTGTGTTATTATTGTTTCCTCCTCGATCAGGTTTTAGTTTGTCCACTATAATCATCGAAATAATTAAAATCATTCATGTGTTCATCAATATATTTAATAGCGGATTCTTTATCGACAATATTATTTTTTTATGAAAAACAACTTCTAATTCAGCAATCGTAGTGCTGAGATTTTTTTGCTATAGCAATATAAAAGCTATGTCTTGTAAATCTGTATATTTTAAAAATTTTTGCAGGATCGCCACTACGCCATCTTTTTCCATTTTTCAGCAAAAAGAAGGTTCTCCAATAGTAGATGGCATCGGAATATATCCTTTATACGAGTTTGTTTTTCTAGCTTTAGTTGTTCTCCATAAAATAGCCATTGTTAATAGTCCCCTTGATTTCTTGTAATTAAATATACTTTTAAATCCGTTTGTCATATTAGCTAAACAGATATATGTGTTAAAAATTACGAGGAAAAACAATGAATACAAATAAAATCGGGTTCATTAAAAATCCCTCGATCGATACCAGAATAATAAAATAATCCGGTAATGCTAAATAAAATGCCGATAGCATTCATAATATTATTAAAAATAGAATATCCGGCAATTCCGGCTAAATATAATTCATTTTCTTCGTCGACACGTTTAACACGACCTAATAATATCATAACAGTATTATTATAAATAGCATTTAATACAAATAAAACTGTTAAAAATGGAAGTGATAATAATGATAACCTAAACATATTTTCATTATTACAATTTTCAAAAAAATAATCATATTTGCTAAAAATAACTGTTAAGACAAAAGATGTCCAAAAATTCACGGCTAAGGAATCTCGTCTTTAATCCGAGAGCTTTGGCATATCCAAATGCCGACAAATCTTTTAATAGTTTTTTTCCATGATAAATACCTATTTTTTTATAAAAAAATATTAGTGGTTAATGTGACGAGAAACAATAACCACTAATATAAAAAAATATTTTTATATTAAAAATATACATGTGCTGGCAAGTATCCAGTACTTTTTAACGGGAGAGTAGTGCGTAAAGACCGGTTAAGATTATGCTACGACGTATACTTCGCCGTGCTGTCGACCGAATTGAATTGCTTCTTCATAGCTATCCATGAAGATATCGATAACACCATGGATACCAGGTGCTATTCGGTCGGCCACAACATAGTTGTAACCATTAATATTTAAAAATAGTACCTAATGCATAGTCATTAGAAGCAACCGCTCCGACATATGGATATTCTCCATTTGCCATCGGATTACCTGTATGAGTATATGCTGTTAATTCAGTAGCATTTACGTTTGGTACAGATAACAAACTCAATACTACGGCAAAAAACGAAAAATACAGTTTTTAAATGTTTCATATAGTAAATCTCCTAATTCTCTGTTCAGTCTCCTATCGCTATTAATAAAATATTAATAGCGAATCGTTGACGACATGAAAAATTAGCGAAATTCAACCATCTCCAGGATTAAATTACACTAATTAAAAATATGCAATCGATAGTTTTATCGATACGGTCCATAAGGAGGTAGTGCAGGCAAGGAATTTAATAATTCCGTTCTGAGTATTATTTCAGTATCAAATAATACATACATTATAAGCAATGTAGCAATAAATGAAATAATAGACCATGTCAGCTGCGTACTAATCTCTTTTTACGCATTTCTTCTTTACATAAAAGAAGATCGAATATTCCAGCTACTATTAAAATAGCAGTTATACAAAGTATGAAAGTTGCCATTAACATGAGTAGCTGTACAATCGATACCACAAAGGATGCACTCATGCTGTTTCCTTTCGTTATACTAAAAAAACCAGCACACTATTGTATATTTTAACAGTACTGGCATATGTATATTACTATGAATTATTTACATATAATAAATACTAAGCAAGGGAAATTGAGCTGGGAGTATTCAATATCGAATTCTTTTTCTTCCCAATTAACAATATATTCTTTGCCATCTTCACATAAAGCTTCACTAACAAAAAAACACCGTCTTTTTAAAATGGCATCTGTTAAGTATACCATATGATAAGCACGGCCATTAAAAAATTAATTTCATACATTATCTTTTCATCTGCAAATTTATAATCATCAATAACTTCAAAAATCGTTAGGTGAAAAATAGATCATAATCAGATGTACTATCTTTAGAGCATAAAACAGGGCTAAGCAATTCAAAAATTCTTAGCTGTACCATTATGCTGTTCTAAGATATGACGAATAAAACATAGGCCACCAACGATATTCATAATCCGTATCGATATATTTTTTCTAAAATCATCGTAATCTTCGATATTATATTTGTTTAATAGATATTGAGTAACAGAGTCGACTGCTTCGACTTCTTGCACTTTTACTTGTTTCAATTTTTTTCAATTTCGATACGAGGTTTTTCCTGAATAATATCAGATAATAATTTATAAGGGCTATCACAAGTATCTTGAATGAAATTCATAAACAAATTATAAATTGTTGGCATTGGTAAATATACTAACTTCGTTATCTTTTTGTTCAATAATTTTGTTTACGATATATACGTAAATTTGATTACGTGTAATTGTTTCGCCCAAATAATCTAATGCGGGTTGTGGATTTTTAGGATCGATACGTTTTTAAGTTCTTCTAAGTTAAATTCAGCCATTTATTTTTCTTCCTTTTTTTCACAATAAAATTGTTTGGAATTAAAAGAGAATTAACTCCATCTTTCAAGATAACAACAGAAAAATCATTTTTTTCCTGTTAATAAAAAGACCTTCTTTTTGTTTTTCCCTGAAATTAACAATGATTTTATCACCGAATTTAAAAATCATTATCGACAAGTTTTCCTTCGATAAAATCTTTAATATTATATTGAGTATTTTCTTTTTAAGTCAGGGCAAGCTTTATAAAAGTTGCTCGTAATGAAAAATTAACGGCATCGATGCCTGCAATCTTACCATTTTTTTAGTAAATATGGCACCATACATGTCATCGATAGAAAAATCCGTCGTAACCTTCGTTTAATAGGCTTTCTAAAAACCATTTAAAAATTATCGTCAAGATTAATATTCATTTTTAATCATCCTTTTTGTTAATTTTTATTCTTTTTGCAAAAATTCCATTCAACTATTGGAATTATTGATTCTGGACAAAAATATAGAACTAAGTTGATTTTCTCCTTTTTCACAAAAATAAAGTAGTACTAACAATAATTTTGCAATCTGGAGCAAATACTTTTTAAAAGATATTGTAAAATATTTTGATACCAATAATCATCTTTATTTAAAGTTTTATAAAAATCCTTAAATGATTTTTCTTCGTTAATATCAGCAGGAGAAAAATTTAATTAAATTAGACAAATCATTTTTAATCTCTCCATAAGGTTTATTGAAATTATCTTGAATATACTGTAAAAAGACAATACTGACAAAATCGATTGGCATTTCAATAATTTTATTTTCATTATGTTTATTAATAGATTCGATAAGCCAATCAAAAAACTCTTCTGTCATATTTTTCAAGATATTCTAAAAGCTTCATAAGGGCTTTTTAGGATCTATTAATGATTGTAAAATTGTTTTATCGATCATTTACTAATTACCTCCGATGTGCACTACCTAAACGATAGCCCATTTTATAATTTTCGTCAGAATAATAAACTACAGTATGATTATATAAAACCGTCGTCAAATCCACTTACAAAAACTATTATATTGTGCAATAGCTTCTTGTTGTTCTTCATAAGAACAATCATAACTCGTAATACTTCTTGCTTCGCAAATATTAAATAGCGAAACAAAAACAAGCTATTAAAATTAATAATCTCATTTATAAGCTATCCTTTCTAATTTTTAAATGAATAACCATCACAGATAGCATTAATACTGTAGATATAGCTTGTAAAATTAAAAGCAAATTCTATCGATATAGAATTATTAATCCATACACCTATACCAGATCCTATTAAGCTTCCCCCAAAGCATCCAGCTTCGTTGAAGTACTTTAAAATCGGTTAATTCATCGCCACTAATATTTTTATTTAATACATCACTTAACATAATAAACCAAATATTATTTAATAAGCTATTAATAATAGCTAAAACCAATGAATCGAATATTAACATACTCGATACCTAAGAATATTATAACTATATATAATATGCTATCTAATGCTAAGAAGTATAAGGCAAATTGTTTTAAAAATAATGACGATACTTTTGATTGCTTAATAAACTATTTTGCGACAGCAGCCAATCCTGCTTCGATAAAAATTAGCTAAACTATATATATTTGGACCGACTAAGCTCATAAAATAAACATGTACGACTCATGTCGTAAATCCAAATATGAGATTAGAAATAGCTTGGCTAACAATCATTAACCATTTAATAGTATCAGACATAATTAAACCATCGTAACTTTTTGGAAAGGAATAAAGCATCTTATTATTTTAGTACTGTATCGAATTATACAGTTCTAAAACATAAAATCAACTGCTTTAGAGTTATATAATAATAGTACTTTATAGGGTCTTAATTCTAAGTTATCTTAGAAAACTCCTAAAAGGGATAAAAATTTAAGCCCCATACCGACTAGCTACAAGCATGATCGGTTACATTTTTGATTACGAAAAACTCGACCTTTATAATATCCTTCTTCATAAAAATTTCAAGAAGTCTTTATAATTGCCATGAATATAATCTTCATCTTTACTAAGATTATTTTTACCGTCGTTAAATCCATTCATATATGCACCAATCATAGCTGTTTTTAATGCATATGCTCCAGTATTTATTTCTGGTTTATTAGGATTATCCCACGCATGTACATGTGACAATATAAATAATACTAGTAAAAATGTAAATATAATAATTTTATTTCGCACGAGATTTTCCTTTCATAAAAATAAAAAGAGCGACCATCTTAGCTACTGATGATCGCTCTTTACGTCCGGCAACATTCCGTTGGCGGCTCTCCTAAGATCAACGCTATGTCTAAGGCTTCTCATGCCTTGCATCCTACGTCTTAGGCCTAATATTTTTATATTAGGATTAATTTAATCCATATCTTTCGATATGGTGGCCCACTCACTTTTTCCATATGGAAGTTGCGGTCTTTTAGGATATTATATTCTCTAATGAGTTTCAATCCATTGGGTACTTGACTATACTATTACGTATAGCCTTCAGTGAAGTTCGCATATCTTTACGACTTAGCTTTCCTTCTAATACCGCAATTATTCGCAAGACTAAGCTTACTACAATTTATTTAAAAAGCTAGTACTTTTTACAATTGTAAATATAGTTCAATACGCCAATATTACATACTGCATATTTTCTATATGTTTCTTCATTACTAGCTTTTTAAACCTGGCACATAAATGACGATTTTATCTCGACGAATATCGATACGTTGTTCGCCCATTTCACAAGCAACATAGTTGCCACGATTATACATAGTTAATACATTAGTTTTTAACTGCAGGCCCATAACGATGACCGTTATTTACACTTTTAAAAAATATGATTTACATATTCAAAAAAAGCCTTTGTTTCCGTCATGAGGGCGGATTTCGACTGTTTGCTTCACTTTAATAAAGTCACAGTCTTCTAAAAGTTTAGTGATAATTCATAGGTACCTTCTTATTATTAAAAAAATATAAGCTTATGTACCTATTATATTACTTCTTTTTAGGTAATGCAACGTTATCCCAAATATTTCCGACAACTTCGTAGTGGCAATTTTTCATAGTTTTCGCTTGCGAAATCAATTGTTTCTTCGCCTTCGAGGAGTACTAATTTACCATTATAATTATCAAAACATAACTTGAGCATTATCTAACTTAATTTCGTTATCATTAATAATAGCATTAAAATTAATTAAATCGTCAATAAAGATTTCTTTTTATTATAATCTAAATAGCCAGTACTTTGACAAATTGTTTGTTCATGTACTGGCCATACATTTTTAATATCTTTTGATACACGGTTCTTTTTTTCTTAATCAAAAAGAATCCTGTTTTCCAGGAACGATCTTTTTAAACAACGTGCCTTAAACTTTCTTTTCCATGTACTTTAATTTCTCCCGTCCAAATATTTCCGAGTACTTCGTACTCAACATTCGTATAATTCATGTCGCATAAAGCTAATACATTGTCATTCATTTTAACAGCTAATCTACCATTAAGTTCGTCGAAACCAACTGTCGCTGTTTGTAATTCTAATGTATAACTACCATAATCTGCTTTTAAAATGAATTATATCGTTAATGAAAAATTTTCTTTTTCCATTTTTTTATCGAACAATCCTGTAGATTGACCTATTGTTTTTTTCATCGACAATATATTCAACATTATCGTTAAGAATAAAACAAAGTTTATTTTTTTCTTAAAAAGGTATCCTGTTATGGATTTCATCTTCGTGTTCGATAAAAATTGCTTTTGTATTTTTTTGTAACATCAAAAATCCTTTTGATAAAAAAATATTCAATTATATATAATATGATATTATGAGGATTTTTAATCGACTAGAATCTGTTACGTGGCAAATATAACCATCTTGACTAAATCTAATAAAAAAATTCATCGCTTATTAATTCTAAATTCATAGGGAATGGATCTGTAAAAATAATCGACATCAAAAAAATATTTTTATTAAATGTTTCAAGCATTTTATTCCAATATCTATCATCATCTTGAGTTTGATATATACTGTGAAAATTTGTCATATTAATAAACTTAGTAATAGTCGATATTTTTTATTTTCTAAAAAAAGCAAGAACTAACAATATTGTCAAAAACATATATTTTTAATTAATTCATAATTACTTCTATCATTTACCAATATTTTTAGAATTCATTTCTAAAAGATAGTTAACTTCATAACTATTGTCTATTTGCTGAATTTTTTTAAATGAACATTTATGTTTTGACCAAAAACGATATATTTTATTTAAATATATTGGTTCGTGTTTTTCAGTTTCTCCGATCGGAATACTTTTTAAAAAATTAAATTCTCGACATATCATATATGTATATATTGATTTTTAAAATGATATATTCTTTTCTTAGAAAGATTTATATATTTACTCATATTTTATTTTTGTAATATTTTCTTTTTTTCTTCTTTTAGTTTAAGCAACTCTTGGATCCGAGCATCGATATCGTCTACTTCTAATTTATTTTTCTTTGATATCTTCAGCTTCTTCGAATCCTTTTTAGAAACATTTTGAGCTTCGGCAGAAACTGCTTTAACCAAAGTCAATACTAACGTAACGCAAATATTTAATACGCTACCTAAAATAATACCGATTTTACGGCAAATTTGTGCTTGATTGTTTTCCATTTTCTGCTCCTATCATATCGTGTAATCTATTGACAGCTACACGAGCATTTCCTTTTAAATACTTTTTAAATTATAGCTACGACCATCGTCTAAGCTATAATATATTTTCATTAATTCCTTCATGTTTACATAAGTTAAACATTTCAGTTTGCAAGTTTTAAGATTTTTTTCATAATCATTAAAAAAACTTGAGTCATATCGTTTCAGCCAAGATATTTTAAATTACTTTTGCTGAGGTATGCTCTAACAAATATTGCATGTGGTTTGTTAATCGCATTAAAAGATTCCGATAAGCTCTGCAACTTCTTTTTGCCGTCGGATAATGCGAGTCATATTCTACTTCGATATAATATTTCATATTAAGACCTCGCGTAATAAAAGTAAATTAACCATAAAAGTAATAATTCAGCCTGATAAGAATTGTTATCAGTAATATCTTTTGACGTATCAAAAAGTTTTTGATCGACGATAGATCTCGAAAATTTTTTTATAATCGAAATCAATATAATCATTTTATATTGTTGTATGCACTAAAATTAGAGATTACAAATGTATTTTGCAAATATTTTTATGCATTCTCCATTCACGCATAAATAATCTTATTCTAGTTTTATCATGAGCATTATGATAAAAATTTTTCAGGCAAACCATCCCTACAGATTATTCTTATGATATTTGTATAATCATAATAAAAAGAAGCTAGTTAAACCTAGCTTCTTATAAGAGACACAAAAGTAATTTCAGGGGCGGGCTCGAATGAAAACAGGGACGAAGTCCCCGAAGAAAAAGTAGAAAGTGTCTAACGCCTCGAATAAGTCCTTAAGAATTCTAGGAGAATATTGTCTTTCAATATTCATCTTATTGAACTTATTAGACATTTGATTTACTGGTGCGTAAATATTTTTCAAACCCTAGTTTTTTTCCAGCAAACAAATCTTTAAAAATTTCGACACGATCTTTTATAGACACGACGCTTACGACTGTATTCAGTCATTAATTCGTAAACTTTATTAATTTCTTCTTGACTTGCATCGTCATAAAAACTCTGCAAAATGTCGCAAATCACCCTAATGCTTGATCGCATTCTTTAACCATATCATTCCAGAATTCATAATTTTTGTAAAATATGCTTAGCTGCTTCTTTTCCCTTTTTGAATAGCTCGAACGAGCTCTTCAGTTGTCCAGTTATCTAAAGTTACTGTCGGGCAATCAGCATGTACAGAAATTTCTTGAGGAATATCGTCCGTCGGTTCATTCGAAGTATTTTTCTTCTTCAATTTCTTTTTGCATTTGTTCGACTAAATTAATTTTACATTGTGGATAATTGTTCCGATCTGGTTCAAGAACTTCATTTTTAGCTTCTTCCATTTCTTTTAACTTTATCGAACAAATGTTTCTTTTTCCTTATTAGCTTTTAAATCTTTTTAACAAACTTTCTGGATTAAATCTATGACGTTGCTGTTTAAACAATTTTTCGTAAGCTATTATTCATTAAAAAAATAATCACCGTCCTCTTCTTAGCCTATCATTAAATCTAACAAGTTCTTCAACAAATCTAGTCGACATTTCTTGAGCTACTTATTTTTGAGCTCTTAGATATTGTTCTTGAAAATTTCTAAGATGAGAACTCAAAAGCATCGTTAAAAAGTTGAGTGCTTCTTGTTAATCGTTCAGCATTAAATTCTAAAATTTGATAATTTGGCGTTATTTTTACGTCTTTTAATTTGTTCAGAGAATAAATAACGTTTTTTTGATTGCAGATAAAAAGAATAATATCCAAATAACAATATAACAGTTCCTGTTATTTTTAAAAGTCATCGTATTTATTAATAAGAGTTTCTAAAACTTGAGCATTATTGAAACTTTTTTTCAAGTCCAATTTTTATTATTAACTAAAGTAATTTTTCTTTTGCCGACACGTATTTTACAATTTATACCAGGTATCTCATAAATTTCGCAATCTCTTCTAAAATTATTAATAATAATTTCTTTCCAAACTTTTCTACCAAACTTAACATTCATAGATATCAGTCCTATGCTCTAAAAATTTCAGCTTTATTATTTTTCAAAAACAATAACGCCAGTATGTTTAATATTGTTAATGTGATCGCTTAAAGAATATTCAATATCTACTTTATATTTATCACTTAAAAGAAACTAAATAAGCAGTATTGATTTCATAATCTGTTTCGATAGTTAACAATAAAAACATCGTTACATTTAATTTTTCTTTAACAAGGCAATTGCCGGCAAACATGTCTGTTTTTTTAATAGCTCATTTGAAATTCTATTAATAGAATGAATCTTCCCAGTAAACTTTATTCTTCCTAACATTATTAATGATTCCTTTCAGTAGTTTTTTTAGGATTAATATTATTATATGTTATATTATATATTATAGAAAGGCATCTTTCAACATATTCTTGATCTGAAATAACTTTCATATCGTTTACTACTAATCTTCCTGTTTTAATATTAAAAAAATATTTCAAACATAGGGAGTTGTTTTATTTTTAGTTACTTGAGTAACAAAACGATTATTTTTAATCGAAAAAGCAATGAAACGAAATCATCGTCAGATCTTATTGTTAAGATATATTTTTATCATTATACTTATATTTAAATTCTAAAAAAATTCTTCTAATAAACAAAAATTTAAATATAAATACCATATTTTAATTATTGAAAATATTTGATTATGATTCATTTTGAATAGTTATTTGACATAAATTATTAATTACTTGATATTCAAAAACTAGTATTGGAATATTTAACTGCTCCTTTATATTGATTATTCATTAAATAATAATGAATAATATTAGCGAAAAAACATATGTTTCTTTCATATCTTTTAATTCTTCAGAAACAATCATATGTTCTATGATTTCATCGTAATTATCAAAAAGTCGGATTTTTAAATAAAGAATATGATTAATCCCCAGATTGTCTAATATTTTTAAAAACAAGCGAATTGTGAAAGATCATTATCAAAATAATCGACACGATATTCAATAGTAAGAATTGAATTTTTATTGTTCCACAATTGAAATCATTAATACAAAAAGAATAAACTAATGGATTATTATTGTATAAAAAAATATTTTTTTGAAGCAACATTATACTATTATAAAAAATAATTAATAATAACACGAGCTTCTTTTTGTCGTTAACTTTGCAGGTTCTGGATAAAAACGAACAACAATATCTTTTTCATTAGAATTATCACCGTGTAATAGTTTAACAACGATAGTCGAAGTAAAAATAGCTATAACAGGCGTTTCGATTAACAAATCTAAAATGTCTTTATTATCACCTTTATTAAGTAATAATAATACTATAATTGTTCCGAAAAACAATAATAATAACAATAAAATATCTTTATTAACAAAAATTCTTTTTGTTAGGCTTTGAAAGTAACATTTTACCAATCCGCTGTCATAATGAGTTCATGCAATTTTTCTAAGTCTATATTGTTAATAAATTTATCTTTTTATTATTATAAATGCCTTTAGATTTGCATTCTTTGGACGGATAAGCGATAGAGAAATCATATACTTGTTCTTTATCTTTAAAAATTTGAATATCGCCACTGTCGACTTCTTTTTTACGAGAATTGTCGATATAAAAATATAACCTTTATGTTCAAAAAGCACAACGGCTTTTTAACTTTAGTTAATACTGCGGTAATTTCATTGATCATACCCATAATAAAAACCTCCTTCTTATAATAAATCTTTTACGATAAGCAATGCGTCTTGTTTATCTGTTTCGAAGTCATAACTAAAAACTAGAATGTTTTTTTCTTCTGAATTCCAATAAATATTAAATTTAACGAAATCTTTATTTTCATTCCAATCGACATTAACAAGTACGACATCGCCAACTTTTTAATAGTTAAATTATACGATCCTTTTTCGTTACGATATGTTTTACGTAAATCTAAATTAAGAATCCTATAAAGAATTTCTAATTGTAATTTTAATTCGTCCAAAAAAATATCACCATCCATATATTAAAAATAATTAAAACATTTAAAATAGTTACATAGAACATATTTAAATTAGATCCATGTCGATATACATTTATTTTTAGAAAGACAACGAGTTAATAAAAAAATAAGTTAAAAATTCCTGAGGATATACCGATAAAAATCCAACCAATTATATATTGAAAATAATTACTGATCATTTTTAGCTTACTGCCGGAAGAATTTTGAAAATAAAATCGCCAATAGAAATATTGTTGTCTAAATGCCAATATAAAATTTCTTCTTCGTTATTATAAATAACATCTAAATAATATTCTTGCCCGTCAATTTGAATCTCTAATGTGTTATTAATAGAAGAATAATTAATAGAACACTCGACATCATCTAGATCTTTAATATTAATAATAAAAATTATGTTGTTGTTTTTAGCGATCATATTTAATTCTCGACAAACATCTTTGTCGTAAATCTCAATATAGTTTAACATAAAAACCTCCTAAAATGGAACATTATCAATAGCATATATATAATTAATATTTTGATATGCTATCATAGACGCAATTATTTCTAAGTGAATATGATATTCACAATAAAAATTATTTTTATATTTAAAAAAATAATTAAATGATTGTCCTCATAAGAATAATAATAGCCTGATTCAAATTTTGTACGATTTTTCAGGATCAAGTATTCTAATAGTAATAAATCCTTCTTTATTATTTTTGATCCAACAAAAATTTTTATTCTTTCAGAATTAAAAATATAGGATATTTTTTTATTTAATAAATCCATAGATTTTGCAATATATGAAGAACAAGTGTATTTATTAAAAATATAACGGGATTCCAAACCATTCTAATTTTATTAGAAATTGACTGTGCTAAACTATTTAATTCAGATAAAAGTAAGATCTTCTGAACTAAGACATTTTTGTATTCGGATCATATATAAATTTTTTTAGTAATTTTTCTTTTTACGTGTAGTATTTCGTAACAATTTTCTCTTTTTAATTTTGTAAAGAGTATATGATTTACCATTACATTTAACTTTAAGACCAGATTTTGCACTTAATACTAATTTTTATAAAAAGAAACAATTATTTATTTTTATTTCATTTTTCATTTTTAACGATAAGTAAATGATAATATAAAGAATATGTTACACAAGATGGTAGCTTTATTTTTTTCGAAATAATTCAAATATTCTTCTTTATCTTTTTAATTTAAGAGCTGTAAAAGAATATGTATTATGATTTTTTTAATAGTTAAATAGAACATCATTACATGGGAACGATTATTTTTAACTAAAAAATAAAGTCTATTATTTTTCTGGACAAAAAGCATTTGTCAAAAATAAACATCATATTTTAATAATTTAATAATTGACTTGGAAGAATATTTTATTTCCTGCAATATATGTTTATTCGTAATTTTTATTAATTGTAATAGCGTCATAATTAAAATTTACTAGTTGTTATAATAGTAACTATTCCTAAAAATTACAGAAGTAAATAATAAAAGATACAATAGTATCCATAGTTTTTTTCTTCTAAAAATATATTTTTAAATGTTCCAATTCTTTTTAAAAGAAAAGAATAGATATAATAAGATCTATAATAAGAATAATTAAAAATAAGCACGAAAAACAAGAAAAATACTATCATTTGCATAATATTTATATATATTTGATCCATAATTTACTTCCTGTTTTTAATTTATCGTCCTCTCCAACAAGAGTTCCGCAATAGCTAAAGATAACCAAACAATAATAAAAAAATTGTAAATAATAATGTTAACATACCGAAAAGCTCCTCTTCGCATTCTTTAAATGCATCTCTGTACATTTTTAATAATAGAAGTTTTTGTTCTAGATCCAAATGATAAAACGTATCTAGCACTATGACATAATGAAAAATTTCTTGAATGACGATATGGCGTTGTATGATCCATAATCTTATGAGCTTTTTATCCCTTGAAGGTTAGAATATTTTTATCGAAACAAAACATTAATTTATTGTTTCTGAAAGAATATTTAGAACATAATAAGAATATAATTGAACTTTATGATTAATACAAAATCTATATTTTTCTTCAGACATAGAATTATCAATATGCATCTTAACAATTACTGGGAAATAAATACAATGTTTCGAGCATTTTAAAATATTGCCGAATGCAACGACATTGAGATCGACAGCATTGTCAAAATCATATCTCCTAAAATTTCTAGAAACAATAACTTTAAAAGTACGTTCTTTAATTGTTTTTAAATACTCATTATATATATAATTAATTCTTTTTATTATTTTTTTAACAATTCATTTAAAGAGTTCATAATTATCTTTTAGGCTTTTTCTTTTTTTGAAATTATTGTATTTTAAGCCATCTTCTGTGATCATAGCACCATTGCCGGCTTGTTTGTATTCAATAGTTTTACCGTTATTTTTCATTATAGAAATTAATATATTGAGGATTAATTTTTATTAGAAGGTTCATATGGTTTAATATCGGTAGCTGTAGCTGTTACAAAAGAGCAAGCCAGAATAGTACTCATTAATAGTAATTTTTCATTATTGTTCCCTCCGATCATATTCAAAAGTAAGTGAATATAGAACATAAATAATATATAGAGAAAAAAAGCATGAATAACTCTTCTTGAATCGAAATTAGAATATTCACGTTTCAAAAGAAAAACTTTTGAAAAGATTGATTTTTAATAATTTCTTCTGGAATTTTATGAATTTCATATCGCTCAATATTCGTAAGAGAAAAATAAGTTCTTCTCTATTTTTATAATTATCGGCAGATTCTACGACTGCTAAATAGGACGTGAATATATTGCTCGAAGAAAAATAATATGCACGTCCACCAATACTAAAATCTTGGAATTTTAACATTGTCGATAAATATTAGAGTCGATAAATCATTATTTTAGTATTTTTCAAAAATTCATTTTTCTTTACAAAATTCAAATTTAGAATATTTTTCTAATACACGATATACAACGTTAGAAATAATAGTATTATGTTGTAAAGAATTATAGCCAGTTTGAGAAATTTGATCTTCTAAATATAATTGTACTTTAATAGAATTATCGTCACTACTAATTTCAAAAATACGCAACATTATTAGGAGATACTAACGTAACAATAATAAAGTTTTCTGTAATAATAGGAAGAGTATCAAAAATTCCATTGTTGTCCACCAAAAATCAAAAATACTATTATTGTGCTTTAGTTAATTTTTTTAGAAAACCATTCAAAAAGTCTTTAGATTCTTTTTGTTTGAAATTTAATAGTTTGCATAATAAAATCCTTTCTATTTATCAGACCACAAAAAAAGTGTGGAAGAAATTTCAAGGGCGAGCCCGCACTATATATAGACCGATTGTGAAAAATCATAAATGGCCTAATTTTTTTCAAAAATTCTTGCTTCTTGTAAAATAACTTTCGATAATCATTTTTATTTTTATTATCTTTATATATGATATTGCTTTAAATAAATCTATATCATCTTTATTTACATAAATAGAATATTTATCATAACCTATTAAAAAAATCATCGTCTTCTTTGTAATTATAATTAGAAAAATTATCCATTATTAATTCACAACCTATTATCTATGTCTATTAAGAGAATTTTTCGCGGAAAAGAATAAAAATTATCGTTCATTTTTCTAAAATTTGCTCAATTTTTATATTTTCAAAATACAAATAATATATCAAATATTTTACAAACATAGGAGTAATAATATTAGAATAAATACTATTACGATTATGATTTTTGTACTAAAAATCCTTCTCCTTGGCTTATTAATATATTTAATTCGTATATATCGTTTTCTGAAAATTTATTATTGTTAATATAGAATCTTAATTCAAATGTTAAAGAATAAATATGTTGTTCAACGTAACAAAATAAAATTTTTATTATTAATCTTAGATATTTTAAATATATTCGTATCGTTATTTTGATTTAAAAACCCTAAATTTGTCTCATTGATTTTTCCATATCATCTTATACCAATTTAACATTCGACGACCTCGATAATTTTCGATAAGATTATTCTTATAATAAACTTCGACATTAGATTCGCAGCCATTCCCATATGATTGATAAGTAAAATCTTTTATATTATTAATCTTATGAGCATTCATAAGAACGCTATCGATAATATGTACTAAATTTTTACATTCAGAAAATGTTTCGATATTTAATTTATTGAATAATAAACAATATTTCATAGTTTACCTCAGTCGTTTAACATAGCATAATCGTTCCAAAAATCTCATAGGATCTGTTCTTTGTTCACGATATTCTTCTTGCATCCAGCGACATACTTTTTGAACTTGAAAATCCTGAAGCTCTTCCAAACACATTCCTCGATAATATTTAGTTAAAAAAATAATCGAGAGTATTTCGTTGAAGTTTTTGAATTCTATATATTTCTCTGATCATTTCGAATCGATTCATTGTTCTTTCCTTTAATTATCAAATAACACTATTTTTCATATTTTTATTATAACATTTAATTAAAAAAATTACTCTCCTCCAAAATATAAATAATACTATTATTTAAAAATATTTCATTATAATATATTCAAAAATAAATATAATGGAGAAGAGCAACTTTTATACTTAGGGAAAATAATATTTATTCTATTTTTCTTTTAAAAAGATACATAGTCTACTATTTTATTTCTAAAAATGAACCGTATCTTTTGCCGGTTATTAAATTATATAATTTATTATTGGTATAATAATTGCTCATTCTTTTCTCCAATTATATTCTACGTCCATTGTCGATAATCTACCAATAGGACAAAACATTACATACATTATATAATAATAATATTGTGATGCACATATAAAAAAATTCTGCTACATCATATATACTTATATCTGGGTTTTCTCTTACTTTTTATAAAGAAATTTTTGAAAAACATCATAATTATGATATTTAACATAAAAAGATTCATACATTCCGAGATCAGTTTTTAATTTTTATATTTGGCATTTATTTTATTCCTTTTTATCTATTAGAAAATAAGGATAATATGCATGTCTCAAAAATTTTCTGTTTCTGATCCTTTATTTTGTATAATATAATTTGTCATATTTCCATAATAAAAATATTCTATCTTTTTATATTAGAATAAAGTACATAAGAAATTCCATAATTTATGAATTTATTTATAGTCCCTAATAATTTAAAAATTAGCCATTAGATTTCCATTAATAGTGTTTCGATAAAATAATTTAAATTCTAAAAATAATAATTTAAACATAGTAATTACTCCTTATTTTTAATTAAAAATATTTCTTTTTAAATCGCATTAATTCTTGAAAGACCTCTACTTGCTCTTAATTTAAATAGATCAAAAAACATATCTTCTGTTAAATTTGCAAAATAATAAAAACAAAAGCATATTTTTAATAACCTCATCATTATATTTAGAATTAAAAATATCTTTTATTTACTATTATAACATGAAATTTTGTCAAATTTAAATCAATAAGATTAATTATTAATTCAATATCAAATTCAACGCTAAATTCTAATTCTTTATTTTCAGAATATTTAAAAATAGTGTAGCTTTTTTTGTTGCTATTATATTATTTGTTAGGTCTACTCTATTGTCTACTCTATAAAAATCTTGCAATTCCGTTTTGAGCTACAAAAATCCCGCGTTTATGATCTAAAAATGTATGAGTTTTGTAAGTATGATTTTTAGAAATAAGATTAATTAATTCAACTCGCTTCATTTTTAATTTCCTTTAAAAATATTGATTATATCAGAAGATAAGACTAGTTCTTGTGTGGTATCGGTACTATAATATGCATCGTAATTTTCTGCATAATATAAAGATTCTGAATCAATAATAGCTACGTTAGAGTCTTCGAAACATAAAGTAAAATAATATGCGATATATATTTGTTCACTAAAAAAATTTTTAAGCCAGCATATATTTCATATTTAAAATATTCGAAAAGTCTTTGGAGAAATAACTATTGCGCAGGATTCTTTTTTTGTTTACTGCATTTATGAATTCTGACCACAGTCTTTCTTGTCTAGTTTTTCATGATACTAATAATTTCTTTATTATCCATAACTGCTAAATGACGAGGATTAAGATTATCGATTAAAAATTAATCCAATTCTTACGCCTTCTCTTACTATAGAATATGAATAATTGTGATCAGATACGGCATAATAATATGCACAATATAACATTTGTGTATAATCGTCGCTAGATTTTTAATTGTTTAAATCCTATTCCGTAATTTATTCTATTTTTATTATATTTGATAACCGTATAATCCATTTATTTTTCAAATTTAATTACATTAGAAAAGAATATTACAATTATATTGTTCATTTACAAACATACAAAAACAATTTTTCTGAATTATTTCCATCAAAATTTAATTCAATAATATTGTCTCAATTGTATATTTTTAAAAAAACATCAGAATAATGACTACCTATTAGTTTGATTATTGTAATATTATTTTCTTTTGATTAATTCAAAAGATTTTTACATATTCTTTTCCTAAAAAAATATAAAGATAAACAATCGTTACATTTAGAAAAAATCCTGAAGATTGAAGATTATCAGTAAATTGAATTTTCATTTTTCTAATCCTTTATTATAACATATATACCTGTTTTCAAGAAAACCCAATAATTTTTATTATTTTGTATATTTTCTTAAAAGCGGATATCTGTTCGTAATTTAAGATTTGTTTAAATACTAATTAACATTAGTAATGTCATATTTAAAAATTAATAAAGTTTCACAGCAAGGCATAATAATAAATCAACTTTTTATTTCTTATTAATCTAGTTAATTCATATTGATTTAAATATTCTTGATCTGCATTTATATGTCCTGAATTCAAAAAGTAAATATTCAGAATATAAATTTTCATCTATTAGAATATATTGAGCATTATTTAATTTTTAAAATAATGAAACATAATATATGAAATATAATTGTTGATTTTTGTGAAACCTTGCATCTGTTTTTGAATTATCATAAGTATAAACATAATTAGTCATCGATTATACCATGTTCTAATAAAAAAATTTAGTAATAATACCATCTTCCATATAACAAGAAGTTTTTGAAGGACGGAATAATCTTCGCGATATTTAGTAAATTTTTAAATAATCTTTGCGAAGTAATGTTCCGTCCTCTTTGTTAATATCAAATACTAAATATTTAAAACGACCGTTATCTTCAATATAAAAATCAGAAATATAATAATATTTTTTTCAGGAGCTAATAAATTTTTATCGATATTATTAATAATATTAATAGTATCTTCTACATTATGTTTTTAATGAATAAGCCATTTTTCTTTCTTCTTTTTCTGTTTTTCATCATATTTTTAACGAATTGTTCCCCATTCTTTTTCGGATGTTTTTATTCAATGTATCAAACATGATATTCCAGAAATTTTAATCATTAATCATATATTATTCCTTAATAATATTCATCTTGAATAAAATAATAACGGCAATCCTCATAAGAGTCATAAGAAATATATAACTTATTAGGGCTCACATTTTCTAAAAATTTCACCATCTTCTAATTCGATTTTTGATATTAGTAATATGAGACCATTTTCCGTCGAGATCCCATTCATAATCTAGAATTCGACAGTTACGACCATCAACATAATGATATAAATAATCTTTAAAAATTAAAATCTTCGAGTTCTTCGTGATTTTTCGAAGTCATACATTTTATCGCCAAGACAATATTCGTCTTGAATTAGACGAGCAAAATTATCTTGATATTTCAAAATTAATCTTTCATCCATTTTTACTCCTTTAAGAAATAAGCGTCGAACATTTTTCTTGAAATGCATCGACAAAATAAAAATGACTCAGTACCATCTTCAATATATTTATCTTTAACAACTGTCGTTGCTTTTTATTTTATTGTCTTCTTTTTCTAAGATCAATGTTAAAACGTCATCATGCTGATTGTTGTATTTTTAACGTGATGTTATTTTTCATATATAAAAAATAACTAAATGGTACCCACAATATTGATTCACAAAAGAATTTTCATATCATGATATTTTTTTGAATCACATTAAAAATGTATCGGCGAATAAATCAGTCTTAAACTCTAAATAACATGTGCTTTTGATGCATATTAAAAATCCTATTGTTAATCCGTTTTTAACTTTTAAATAAAAACATGTACGATTAAGACCACAACCGTCTGAACCGAACTCGGTGTCAACATCATAGTCTTTGACATGAGATAAGAACGTATCCCATCCATCATAAAATTCAACACATACATTCATAGTCGTCAGGCAATTCTTTAATAATGTTTTAATTCCTGTATATTCATTAATTCTTTCCTCCTTTTACTCCTTTCTGTTATGTATTCAAAGGTTCTTAATCTTTCTTCAATTGCATTAATTAATTCGGCTTTATTATTAAAATTAAAAGTAGATTTATTGTTGCCATCATAAGAAATATCGCAACGATATTCTTTATCTTTGTGTTTAATTACAAAAATAATTAATTTATTTTGAGCAACAAAAAGCCAAAAAGAATTTATCGAAGTTTTTCAACAAATACATTTGTATATCTATTTTCTAATTCTTTTGTTAGATCTAATTCAGAATCACTTTTAAATATATATATTTATTAACAATATGTTTAATAACATCTTCGAAAGATTCACCAAAAACATATTGAAGATATTTCACTGTTATTTAATTGATTCATTATTTTTACATGATATTTATTTTTGTCTTCTTCGTAAAAACGAGCACCTTCTCCGCTACGATAAATATGAACAATATAACAACTATTTTTTTATGTTCGATAGTTGTATGATAATCATAAAGATATTTATTATAAAAAGTTCATAATGTGCGGGCCATAAAAAGATAGTTTTTATAATTATCTTTATTTAGTATGTGCTTTAATGATAGATTTAGATTTTCGTCATTTAATCCCATATTCATTCTCCTTTATTAAGCATATAAGCAAAAGTATTTTTCTTATAAATAACTTAAATATATACAGAAGAAAAAAATATTCTTCGACTAAAATATGGCCGTCATTTCTTCCTTCTAATAAATGAATATCATTATTTACTATATATTTTGAGTAAACTTCATATTTGATTTCCGATAATACATTATTCTGAATCTTTTTATTTAACTTTTTATTCTTCATACATTTGAGTATAAAACCTTAAATATAAATAATTTAACATTCTAATATAAAAAATCTAGATTTTCTTCAAAGTGTTCTAGATCTATAACGATTAACATTAATCTTTTATATTCAGATCTAACGAATAATTTTAATCGACATCCGTTTTCTTTTCAAAAATTATTTTATGAAAAATCGTCGTACCTAAAAATTGTCGGATAAAAATCTATTAATTTATTATCATACGCCATATTATATCGATTAGTTTTATAATATTTTGTTTCGATAACTTTCATTGTCTTATTAGCCCATAATACATTTAGATACAGATCTAATAAAAATAAGACCGTAATTTTGCATATAATTTAAAATAATAATCTTGATTTCGAGCAAAATCATCGAGATAGAATTTGTATAAACCAAGTACTTGGTCTTCGTTAGTAGCATAAATACCAATATATTTGCCACCACAATCTATTGCAAATTCCATATTATCCATAACGTTAAAAGGTATTCCTATTGTATTAAGACTTATGGCATAATCGGTATAGCAAATATCTTTTTCTTGATATGATATTCTTTAATCATTTTTAATTTTTCCTTTTATTCGTCATAAAAACCCTCACAATAAAAATAATAATACAATAATAACAGATCTTTATTAAGTAGAATAAAAACGTTTTCTATCAAATCCTACTAGTTTATATTCGAAACAAACAGTTTCGTTAAATATATCTCTATAAAAATAAATTTTTAATTGATATTCTTTGTTCTTATTAAAGATTATTCTTCTAATATTTTGAAACAGAATGATAGTTTCTTTTGTTTCAAAAACATATCCTGCCGGTTTTTCAGAAAACATCATATTTCTTATTTTTCTTTATATATAGTTTCTATATTATTTTTCATTTAGAATACTCTTAGAATAAAAAAATAATAATATAATTTTTGTAACCTGTTCTAAAAATCGATCAGAATCATAATAAACAAATTGATATTTAAAAATAACGGGATCTCTAGTACTAATTTGATAAAAGTATATAATCAAATGACCATTTTTAGTATTTTTATCGAAAACTATTTTTACATATATCAGTATAAGGAATATATGTTAATCCTATATTTGTATTTAATTTGTTTTTCTGAAAATCGAAAGATTTGGCTTAAACATAAAAAGGCTCGTCACGATTCCATTTAAATCTTTTTAAAATCCATTATCATTCCTTTTATTTAATTTCATTAATAGTTCCTAATAATATATAATAATAATATAGGAGTAAATGCCATTTCATTTGAGAACCGCATTCTCTAAGTTTACTAAGACTAGCTTCTGATATATTGTCATTACAAAAATATATATAATGTAGCATATGATTATTTATTATATATGTATTAACATTGTCGATTATTTTATTTTTGAGTTCTTTTGTTCCATAAATATCAATATATCCTAACCATATATAATAATAATAAAATCGTATGATTCTTCTAGATATAGGCCCGCCGACTCTAATCTTATGTTTAATTTTATTAACTGTTATATTATTATTTATATAATATGTTTTAAAGATATCATTATTTAAACGAAAAATATGAATTAATTTTTCTTTCAATTATAATATTTGATTTCATTTGTTTAATGAGTTAGTAATAATATCTAAATAATCTTTAAGATTACTTTTTAAATACTTCATTAGCTAAATTTAAATTATCTGGTGTAATTACACTAGCAATATACATAGCTATAATAGTTTCTTTTGTCGGAATAAATGTTGCTAATATTGAAGAAAAATATAATAAAAGCTATTAATTTTTAAAAGATGAATCTAATTTTTAGTTTTGCTATCATAAAGTCTATCCATTGAATCTTCTTCATAAAATTATATAGAATAATGAAAATGCAATAACTAATGAAATTATAGTAATAGTAGCAAAAACAGCTTTAATAGATGTCGATATTGAAATAAAGTAAACGAGCCATGGGCTAATTATCAGTTCCATAATATTCCTTTCTTATAGATCATCTAAATCTTTTAATAGGTAATGAGTTTTTAAAGTAAGATTCCAGCTGCGCTGTGCTAGTATCATTTTCTTTGGTATATACTCCGTATTCTTTTTCGAATCGGAATAATATCTTTTATTTCTTGACTAAAATCTAGATAGTTGAATTTAAAATCATGATTTTATAAAATTTACATATATAAAAATTCCTTGAAATAATAATGTTAATATTCCTATACTAACACAGAGTCCTGCTATTATCATAATTAATCAGCTTCTTTCTCTACAAAATTATATAATTTAACGAGATCTGAAGATAACATTTCATTTCTGAATTCATTGTAGAAATAATAAACATAAAATTCTTTTATGTTCTTCGACAGATTCGATAGTTACAATATTATCATAAATGAACACAAATAGTAATGCTCTCTTCTACTCCGATTTGATCGACATATTTTTGTCTAAAAGAATTTTCTTCTATATGACAATTTTCGACCGGGAACCACATGCCAAATTCTTCACAATTAATAGCATTATCATAATTATGTTTAACAGTTTCGATAAATTTGCGAGCAATTTCTTTGTTTTAAATTTAATATCCATAATTGCCTCCTTACTATATTAAAGTTCTATACAACTTAAATATAAATAATATAAATATGAATTTCTAAGAGTATAAAAATTGTTTAGTAGTTAAAATAGTGTCGAGTATTAGCAGGCGAAAAAATTAGAGTGTATAATATAACGTCCTTCTTTAATATTCAGGGATATGTGTTTCATAATATACTCTAGCAATTTGTTTTTATTATTACTTTTTAGGTTTCATCTTTTATAAATCTATATAATGTAAAAATATATAGTAATCAGTATGTTCTTATTGAACTTGCTAAAGATACATAATTTACAGTATTTAAAAAGTTAAACTTCTACGAAAATTTGATCTTAATATATAATTCATAAAGATCATTAGGCATTCTTAAAATATAATGGTTGATTGCCTCTTTTAATTTAGTATTCATAACCTTCATTCCAACAATAATTATTTCTTCCATAATAGATGTCAGCATGAATAATATTTTTATCAGCTTTAACTCTTTCTTGACTTAAAATATTTTTCTTTTGTAGGTACTGATAAGAACCATTCTGCACCATCATATTCACGACGATAAAAGATATAGTTTTTAGTATAAATAGTTAATGTCGGATTAATTTTTGTGAACCTAATCCATTATCGTAAAAGAAACGTGGATACATTGATTGAAATTCTTCCACGTAAAAATAGCATATTGATCAGTATCTTCTTCGATTTCTATTAAGATAAACTCAATATCTTGAACAGTTAAAGATAATTCTTCTAGTTTATCAATAATTTCGTCGTAAATAAACATAATTTAACCTCCTTTATAAATTATTTAACAGTAATAGTTATTAAACTAATACCTAATAAATATAAATATATAGTAATGACTTCTACACTAATAAGTGTTAAGTAAAATAACCAATTTATAATTCTGTCCATAATTATAAGTCTCCTAATATTTTTATATTCTTTATTCGGAATAAATAAATCGATCTATTTCTTTCGCAACCTATTTATATTTAGGTTCTTCTGGAATTAATCTTACATAATTTTTATATTGTTTTACAATTACAGAACGTGCAGCACATTGCTCGTATAATCAGAATCATAAACTACCATAATTATTTTTCATTAGGGCATGTATGTATTTCTATATTAATAAACAATGGGTGCTCTCTAATCCTTTTTAAATACACTTTGGTCATTAAAAGTAAAAAGCCGAAGATGCATCGGCTTCGCTTAAGAAATTCTAGTATCATAATTTTTATGCTTCTTTCCTAACTTGACCGTCTAAATCGACAATAAATCCTTTAGGGATAATCCATTGATCTTTTGGAGCGATTGGCAAGATACCGGCTTCGTCGATGTAAGCTAATTCAAATCAGCTTTAAATTTTACCGGTCATAATTTCATAATCAGAAATTAATTTGCCGGACGGTAATATTTTATTTTTAATCATATGATCGTAGTTTTTCATATTATCTACCCTTTAAATGTTAAAAACTCCTAATACTAAATAATAACTATAATAAATCATACCGTTAATTTCTTGACTACCATTACTATATGCAGTAACTCTTGTAATAGCATTAACCATATGAAAGTTTCGAGACGGCATATATTTTGGATATTTTGTTTTATTGTCCATGCCGTATCGATGATCGTATCGATTAAAAACTGTTTCATAATTTTCTCCTTGGTATATATAAATATTATAAACATTTTTATAGTAACGTATATATAAAATGGCGACAAAATCGCCTCGCATATCTAATTATTTATTAGCTAATTTTCCTTTATAATAATACATATAATAATAATAATAATAATAATATATCATACTATTAGTTCTAATACTATTAATACTGCATGATAATAATATAGTAAAACTTATAAGAATACTTAATGCTATATTAAGATTATTTTTAGGGTTATATTCAGGATATTTTTGTTTGTTGTTATTATAATATTAAGAATTTGACTAAATAATTTATTATCGGACTCTTTAATCATATAATTCCTTTTTATGTTAAATGTATATATAATATTAAATGCATTAAATCACTGCCATTTAATTATTTATTAGCTTATTACTTTTACTTATTATAATAACTATAATAGAACTAATAATACCATATATAATAGAATTAGTAATAGTATTATTCCACAGTATAAAAGAACTATATATAAAGATTAGATAACCCATAATATAATAATATAGTATAGCTATCCATAACCATTAATTTATAACTTCTATCATTATAATATTTATAATGTTCACAAAATAAATCATAATCTTTAGTATAGTCGATATAATCGAAATCTTTATTACGTTTATATAGATAATAATGCCATTCGATCGATTTTTTTAATAAATTTATTTTGGCCTAGACATACTTTTAAACATTATATATGATCCTGACATGTGAACGATAATATCTCGACTATCGTAATTTATATATAATGTAGGGCCATCGTCGAGTAATGTCGTTCTGAAGTGTGAATGATTATCTTTGCCGATAGTGACATATTAAATACATTTCGTCGTCACAAGCTTTTTGAATATATAATATTTATATATATAATAGGGTAATTTAATTCGTTGTAGTATATTCATAATATAATTTCTCATGAACTTTATTATTTTTAGAATGTAGATAAACATAAAAAGTGATAAAACCGTTAAGTGCATTAAGTGCATTAAGTGTTGATTTTTCGTTAAAAAACGGCAGAATATAAGTGTTACTGCCGAGATATATTTTTCGAAAAACGTCGGAAAATAATTAAAAACATTATTAGTGAAGTGTTACTACCTTAAAAACTGTAAAAATTTAAATTAACGAAAAACATCGTTTTTAGCAAATATACGGCATTTTAGAAGTGTTACTACCTTAAAAACTGTAAAATTTAAATTAACGAAAAACATCGTTTTTAGCAAATATACGGCATTTTAGAAGTGTTACTGACGCCCCCACACCCCGGGGGAGCCTCTCTAAGAGAAGCATATACGCTACGCTAGGATGGCGCTCGTCAGGAGACGGCGGACATCTTAAAAAAGATATATATAGTATAAGAATAGGGGCTAATTTTTAATCTGGGATGACATTTACCCTGTGACCCAAATGATCAAGACACTCCCGTACGTTTCATTTAAAAGCTTTCGAAAGGGAGTTATTATAGGGGTAACGCTTTTGAAAAAGCTCGTATTCATAAATATACAGATATTGTATATTAGTTTTTAATGTTTCCTTTATTATACTAAAAAGTAATACCAAAGACAAAAAAGTGTAGATTTTATAAGGGTTTATGTTAATTTTTGGTCAAAAAATACCCTGCTTCTCGTTTATGCATAATAAATGAATATTTAATTATTTTTAATTAAATTGATTAACTTATATACTAAAGGAAGTATATACCGGTGTAACGAAGTTACACCGCTTTGAATTTTTAATATAATTAATGGTCTTAGATAAAATATCTAAGGCTATTTTTATATAATACTATATATATAATAATATAATAAAAAAATATTTTTAATTTTTTGTTAAAGAGCTATTAAAAAGTGAGTAATATACCGGTGAACGAAGTTCACTGCTTTTAATTTAAACATTAAAAATTAATTGTAAGATATCCCGTCGAAAAAGGCGGGATATTTTTATATAATATTTTTGTTAACTTGATATTAAAAACCACGTAATATACCGGTGAACGAAGTTCACCGCTTCACTCACTACGTTCGTTTCTGCGGTTTGCTCAGCTTCGCTTCGCACCGCTTCCAGATAACAAATAATATATAATGGCCCCTGAAATTAATTCGGGGTCTTTTATTTATATGTTTATACTATATATAGTATAAAGAATACTAATAAAAACGTTGGCCCATTTTATAAATGCTCCAAACCCTTACTTACGTAATTTTTCTGCGAATCTCGAAAAGGGCCGTGCACGTCAAAACCACTTACGTTTTATTATCTATAAGCTTATATATAATAGAAACTATTATTATAATTTTTTTAATTATAATTTATTGCTAACTTTATTATTATATATATAATAATAAACACTAAAATAATCGCTCGATACTTTTTATATCTTTGAGCTAGTAAATGAAAGAGATCTTTTGACGGCGGGACCAAAACAGAAATACCACTCTAAAGATTAGGATCTCACAAAATCCTAAGACCTCGGTGTAATTAATTATTATATATATAATATTAATAATATAATAATTAGTAAACTCATTAAGGCAGATTAAAATTTTACTGTTGCGTTATGTTCGCGGGGCTCACTTTACTTAACCTAATATATATTATCTCGAATATATACTAGGAACACACAATCGAATCAGATATTAGGTTACGGATCTTAGAAAAATAATATGCCTACCTTAACGAGTGCGCACGGTCATATTGTTTTTCCTTAACAGCTCCTTCATTATTTTAAATAACTCTATTTAAAAATATAATATATATATCCCCTGTAATAAACAACTAATATATATACTCTTACTGTATTAATTTAATAATATATATAATAATAAACAATTAATACTATATCTGATATCCGGTACCGGAAAAATATAATACTATATATTTAACCCACCCACGCTTTTTTTATATAAAAGCTTAGCAAAAATATAATATATAATAATACTATACTATATATATCTTATCTGATATATGGGGGCGGAAAAATATAGAAAAATTAGAGACCTGTTAAACAGGAATTTTTAGGCCGGAATTTTCCTTTATATAATAAAAGTGATACGGGCTCCGGTGTCTATTATATTATATATACATATAACATAAAGAACGACGCCGTCGCCTCTAATCTATTTTTATTAGCTACCATAGCTCCTATATATAATACGCGCTTCATTCCGCTCCCCTCGCTATGCTCGGTTCGCTTCACTCCGCTTTAATATATATAATATAACAATACGCTCGCCTCGCTATGCTCGGCTTGCTTTACTTATTATATATATACCTATATATAAAACGTCGCCACGCTAAGACACTACAATCCCCATACATATTCAGCTCAGTCGCAAGCTCCTTTCGCTTCACAATAATATACATATATACGGCTCGCTATGCTCGCCTTGATATACATATATATAAATATATACGCTCGCTTCGCTCTCTAATATATAATATATATAATATAAGACTACTCTTTTAGAAAAGAGAGGTATCAGAGAAACCCTGATAAATAATAATAACATTACTACTACTTTCTTTAGGAAAGAAAGATATCAAAGAAACTATTAAATGTGCTCGCTTCGCTCGCACTTAATATAAAAATAAAAACTAGCTACTTTCTTTAAGAAGAAAGTATCAAAGATATATATAGCCTCGCTCCGCTCGGGCCATTCATATCTTCAGTTAACGTGATCGTAAAAGGTGAGGCTCGCTTCGCTCGCCCATAATAATATTTCTTATTAGCTCTCGTAAAACGTAATCGCTAAAAGAAAAATATATATAAGCAAAATAACAGCTCATATATATAATTAACAAAAATAAGTTTTAGCAAAAAGCTATATACTAAAAATAAAAATATATACATTTAGTTAAAAGCTATATATTATAACATACTATTACCTTAACTAAATGTATATAATGAAAAATACGGTTTTAGCCTAGATGGGCGAACCCTTCCAGAACTAAAACCGTATTTTTCTTGCCACTGTTCTTAATGTCGTCTTCAGGCTCGTGGCTAACTAGTATGACCTGTCCACGCGTAATATTCTCATTACGAGAGGGAATAGTATTCATGGCTCTATTTCCACAGCCCATTCGGTTGCTTTTCACTCCGTATCAATAAGGACAACCAAAAATAACTCCTTACTGTCGGCCTGCGTTTATACTCCTTCGCAGTAGGCTTTTCGGTTCTTTAAAGTCTACTGTCAAAGACTGGGGAGTTAAAGCCTCCCACCTTCTGTTGCTCGGATACTACCATTTCAATGCCTTCTTCAGCATCGTTACTAGCACCAAAAAGATTTTTCAAATTGCGTAGCTCGTCGCTAACTTTTGCTTCGGCAAATGCTTCTTTGCCTTCGTTAACGATGACAGCAGTAGCACCCATAGCTAATTCTGCAGTCTTTTTAACAGCACCAAATAGACCTTTAGCACTTAGGCCCTACAGCACCGATGCCTAAGTTCTTTTACTGTATTGGTCTGACGACCAATAAACTTAGTGGCAGATTTTGCCCAACCTGCCACTGTAGTATTACGTTTTGCACGAGAGAATGCATCAGAGATGTCTTTTAAAGATTCATCTGAGCACTCGACTTTAATGCCACCATCGATATCCTCGACAGTGCCATTATATTCTACCGTGATTTTTTTCCTTCATATAATCAATAATAGAAGGGTTACTGTGTTTTTAAGTTAAAAAGTTGCCATAGTGGACAGCCTCCTTGTTAATTAGAAAACAAAGGGGCAAATGCCCCCTATATTAGATAAGGTCTTCTGCGGAGACCTCTTCCGCCTTGATTTCACGAATCAAGTTAAGCGTGTTATTTACGCAAGCCATACGATGCTTAGCGTTTGGTGTCGTTTTTAGGACGCAACGCCTTTAATTCATCATTGACTTGAGCTACTTCGTATGCATAAGAGCTTTGTACTCCGTATGCTAATTTGATACCGTTTTTCAGCAACGCCACGGTCAAACTTAACAACATCGCCAGCGTGTAATTCTACACCTTCTGGAACTTCTAAAGCATAACTATGCTCTTGAGATAAACGGCTAATACGAAGCATTACACCAGCAGATTTAGCTTCTTTAAGAGCTTCTGCTAATGCTTTTAAATTGTGCACGGTCTTCTGCAGAATCCGCATCTTTCATAACTGCATCAGCAGTCTTTTGCTGGAGTTAAACCAGCTTTTTAAGTGCTTCATGATAGAATATGCACGAATCGCAACAGCATCGCTAGTCACGATTTCACCCGTAAATCGTTCATAACCACTAGCACGGTCAGTGAACAAATTCACGAGTTGAGTTACGGCATTAATGCCCATACCCACATAAGATGCACCTTCGACTTCGATGCGTTCAGGTTTGGTGTCACGTACACCATTAACGCCTGATACGACAGCAGAGAGCATTTGAGCCCAACCATTAGAATTAGAACCGAATACAAAACCAACTACGTTTGCGAATGCTTTTTAGACATGATAATGTCTCCTTTCATAAAAAAAGTACCCTGATAAAAGCGACACAGGGTGAAAAATAAAATCTCTCCCTACCCACACACTGTAGGAGATATCAAGGCTGAATAAGTCAATGCTTGTTCTAGTTCTCATATCCCCCTGCAGTTCTCACCGCGGAGGAGAGGAGAAAAAAATTATGAATACCGGGTCCACAAGGAACCCCAAAAAGATTTCGGCACGGAGTGCCTTCCATCTCATAAAGGTATAAAACCTTATATACGGCACCCAGGAATACACGTGTATTGTAAGGGTTGTATATAGGGAGGTATTATGCTTTTAAGGAAGCTATATCCCTGAGTGCCTTATATAAAAGCTTTATACAGATTAACCTAATAAGAAAAAAAGGGCACAGGAGATTTCGCCCCGGAGGGGAACTATCAAATAGCCACCCTCCAGAGAGAAATATTCGAAACTAACGTTTCTTAGCGTTTTTGTACCTGCATAATAATAGCAGATGTCATGAACCAGCCCACCAAAAACCAGAAAATACGGAATGTGATAGGGTTTTCTTCATAGAAAGAATTGAGCCAGTTTACGAATAATTTTTGCATGATAAGCCTCCATGTATAAATATTATAAATAAGATGAAAACGAGGTGCTGGCAATTCCTTACCAGCACCTAATAACATTAATCAGCCATAGCACAAATTACTATAACCAATTAAACTTTTAGATACAAATTCATATCCTTGATGCTCACGAAGAACATCAAATACTCCGTCAGTACTTTGAACGGATAAAAATTCTCCGACTGGAGATACCAATGTGTACAAATAAATTCCTGTGATAAACATAATTTTTCTCCTTTCACAGAATAGAAAAATAAAGGACAAAAATGTCCTCATGAATAATTTCGCCACGGAGTGGCAGAATAATTACGGATAAGGTACTGTGCCGTAAATGTCGACACAGTATCCTCATGAAATATTTAGCCCCGGCGGGGCGTCCTTACTCGCCCACAAGCATCTTAATTGTCGCAGAAGACAATTTCTTATAAGAATGCTCTGTGCACAAGTACATCGGGCGACGTTCGTAAGACACACAATCTTCGTCGTCGTCGCTACTCAATATCTGCCCAGGCAGAAATTTTAATGACAGGCTGGCCGTCAAAATTACACATATTTACAGAAACAATATCATCTCTGTAATATTTAGCTTCGATATATTCCAATGCTTTATTGCTATCTGGAACATCGATAATTTGGTCGGGGAATATCTCCCCGAAGAAAAATGAACTCCATTATATACCTCCTATTTTATAAGTAAGAGAAGAGTCTAATTGCTTAGCTTCATAGCATGCTTCTTCTGCTATTGAAGCCATAGTACTTTTCCATATAGGCATATCCATAAAAGATACACTATCCGGAACAATGTCGATGGTGCCAGGTCTATTACCTATTACCATCTCGGCCATCTCTACTACGCCGTATTGATGTAGCAATAATTCTAGTTGGTCCATTACAAGACCAACGTCGCTAGTCGTGATTGTCATATAGCCTCCTACCGGCAATAGTGACGAATATCTTCGCCCTCATACCGGAAACTAAATACAAATTGTTTAATATCGATATGGCGGTCATATTTACTAGCCACAGCGACAAGTTCCTCTAAAGAAGAGCTTAAATAACACCGCTCCTCCTTAAAGGAAAAATTTTCTTTTACGTGGTAGAAATATAATACATCACCCACAGTAAAAGGCTTTTTTTATTTACCCAGCATAGTTTTGGACGCCAAGCCTCCTTTCTTTATTACTAGGTATAACTATTCGCCACACGAAGTTATCATTTCTACCTCCATGGGCTAGTTCAATGTTTTTGAGAGGCATAATTATATACCTCTCGCAACTTTTTTTCGAGAACTTCTAATACGTCCTCTACTTCTAACCAGCCTAATACGTCGTCTGTAATACATGTGTCGTAACAACACTTATCATTACGTAACATAGCTAGTTCGAATAATCCTTCGCTCCCGCCATAGGTCATAGAGCTCCGAATAACAGATACTCCATATCATCATGACCAGGAACAGAAAATCTCCAACATTCGGTTTCTGGAGCAAATACTCCAGCTTCACGAACGAAATAATCTTTTAAATAACGGATGATTGATAAATTCTTTAATAGTGCTCATAGTTTTTCTCCTTCTATGAATAATAATAAATAAAATGAGGAAAATACCCTCATAGAAAATTCTCGCCCTCGGCTGGGGCGAATACACATTAGTAAACGACCACCGCCTGATCGCATACCACACAAGAAAGAATAAATTCAGCACAATGAGACCCGAAGGGACACTGCCGAAATCAAGACAAAGGTGACAGGTGAGTATTCGACGACCAGAGACGCAGCAACGCGGGCCATATCCCAATGTTGCAAGCGTCGGAAGTCGAATACGGTGCCGCCCGCACTGTTCTTATTAGCTAATATTAACTCCCTTATATTAACTATATAAAAAGGGCGGACACCTGTAACCGAACAATATATATTAAAAATAATAGTATTTAGCTACAGATATAATATCCATAACTAAATACTATTAAATACTACTTAATAGTAGTAGCTCTTAATGCCATTCTTTTTCTTGGCATAGCTACTGCACGAGAAACAAGCTCACGACTTTCTTCTGGAGTTATATCCTCCCCAAGAACCCAGGATGCGATGCTTCCCTTGTAGTATTGGTTCGAACGTTTAAATTCAACGTCTAAACCGTTACCATTCTCAAAAAGTATCTCATAACTGTAACGTTATAAATACCACGAGAATTTAAACCTAAATTAAGAGCTAAAGTTGTTACTGTATTCATGATAATACCTCCTACTGAATACAAAAAGAAATGAGGGCAATATACCCTCGTAATGATTTCGGCACGGAGTGCCAAGAAAACTCTTGTTCCCCCTTCAGGCCTTGTTTACTTTTTGATGATGAGACATCAGTGCTAGACCCGAAGGGGAAACTTTTTATTCGATAACTGTAACCATCATAGCAACAGATTTAATTTCTCTGTTGCCTTTTTTTCAAATTGATTAAAGCACATGTTGTCGATTTGTACTTTAACTTTTAACAGAGCCATAAGACTCGATGATCATGTCACGAATCTCTTTAATGATAGACACACCACATAATTGTGTGTATCCGCTACCTTTTAAGGCTTTTAACGTAAATGCCGTCAGACGGTGCCTTACCATCCAAACCCTTTGCTTTAATAGATTTGGCTACAGAGCCTTCCATTAAAAACAAATTCGTCATAACGAAGAACTTCGCCTTCGCTTAACTCTTTACGGAAGCCTTGAGCTACCGCTACCTTGGAAGCAGCATTAACGAAATCGTTAGACTTTAATAATAATTGCTTCTTAGGTAATGGAAGTTCCATGCCGTCCAATGGAGTTGTAATAATATACAAGCTGCCATTTTCGCGCACGAATAATTCATATGATCCATTAATCGTAGGATCACAGAATAAGTATTCGTCAGCAGATAACCCTTTATTAAAGAAGACATATTCGCCTTCTTCTTCGTCAATGCCTGTAGCTGGATGATAACCAGCTTCAGCACCTTTTAAATCGAGGTGTTACCTCGACAACGCGAAGAGATTCCATTTGTTTTTCTTCACTAGCATGTTCCCATGCGTAATGAACCAAATCTTTTTTCAAGCAAACGGAACCATAAATGAAGCCTGCTTCACGAGCAGCTTCGTACAAGTTAGCTTCGTCTGGGTTAATATCCATACCCCAATGAGCATATTGCGAACATAGTTCGCAATCTTGCCCATAGGAGAACTCATAAGCTCCCCTTTTACATTTTGGTTTGAGGACTTACGAATATCTTCGATCAACTCATTAATATAGCCAGTGAGGCCTTTTTGCATCACTGTTCTCTTTTTCAAGTTGATACCATAAGCATCTACCGTAGCTTTCAACTGTTCTAATGCAGTTTCAGCTACTTCATTTTGAATATGATATAAACCAGATTTAATACCAAGAGATTTTTACAGTTTGTTGTTTTTGATTGATCTTCATTATTTTTTTCTCCTTTTAAATATTCACGACCAATTTTAACAGCATCACTTAATGTAAGTGTGCCATCTTCAAGATTAAAATCTATGCATGCGTATTGTTTACGACGCATAGAGTGGATACCTTTTAGCATTTCACCAATAGGGTCGAATGCTGTACCAGGGCCAGCCTTTGCCATATCGATGATATGTCCTATCAAGCTCGGAGCTATAATTAGGATATCTACAAAATAGTTTAAAAATAGATTCATTGCTCAAAATCGGAATTCAAGAATTCTTCATATAAAAGCAATGACAACATCGTTAGAGCATTCGTCTTCATGAATATCTCCAACATTAAAATGACGTTGATATGCCTTTTTAGACATATCAATTTTAACTTCTAAATTCTTGCGAACAATGTCACAAGATTTAGAAAAATACTGCGTACCACGAGTACCGACAATCTCCAATACTAATGAAGATTTGTTTACGTATTTTTCCGACATTCATATCCGTAAGACCGGATACGAATACTGACTCGATGAAGTTCTGCATAACTGCTGGCTTCAAGTAAACCTTGAACAGCAGTTTTCAGACTTGATGCCGACCATATAATGGACTTTGCCATCATACATGTCGGTATCTTCACTGACCAAACACAGATGTTTATCTGTGTCGTGGTCAGATCCACCCTGAGACATCTTGAAAAAAATTCACCACCAGTACACACAAAACCACTGATAGGAATCATCTTCAATTCGTCGATTGCTGCATTTACTAAACCTTGAGCTAACTTTTCAAGGTTTTTAACAACACCTTTAGATGCTAAATATTTCATAGCATCTTCAACATATTCATCATATCTATCTTTTAATAGACCAATGAAATATGTTGCTGGACGAATCACAGCTTTATATGACTCGCTAGCATGTGGGAAGCGGATACCTTCCGCTTTAATTCCAACTTCCAAAGTTAACACTAAATCCAATAATTCTTTATCAGACTTAGCACCAATAAGCATCTCCGTAACTTCAGGAGATGATTCGTTACCGTACGCATTGATAGTACGATAACCACACTTTCTTAGTGTACGAATGAATTTGGCGTTAGATACGCCAATCTCACTTCTTCTTTAACTAAACGAGTTTTTAGAAAAACTTGAGAACAGGATCTACTTCTGCAGTAGCCATAAAGCTACCGCATCCAGAATCCCATTTGAATTTTTCTATCATTTTGTTGAGAGACTCAACAATGTTTTTTTCACAAAGGAAATCCCAATTTGTTGGTCTTCCTTCAGAATTTCTGGCATTAATGCCACAGCTCTGTCGACTTCAGAGCCAGAAAAAAATTACCCCTTGAAGTGGGCTTCAATTTTTGCAGTCACTCTTTCTTTGCAACTTCTGCAATATATTTACGGTTCAATTTTTTTATTCATGTTTATTTTTCCTCTCATGAATAATAACATAAATTCTACACAACATATTGACAATGCTGTGTAGATATTCTCCCTTAGTTTCATGGAAGAACTGTAAAAATTCTCCAATCCCAAGCTTTTAGGGATGGTGCTAATTCTGGTACGCGCTTCATACCATTCTCGTCTGTAATGGCAAGAAGTTCACCATTTGGATTGCCAAAAGATAGCAACATTATAATTGCCTTTCTTGTAACAATCACTAAATTTTTTTCAGCATGGATAACACCATCTTCCATGTTATAAACCTTAACGTTTTCCATGGCTAAGAAAGCTTGTTTCAAGCTTCCATTGACTTGCCATGAATAGGTTGGCTACCAACTTTAATACTTAATGCGGTGATCCGCATTTGATGGTATGATGGCTTAGCCATTGGCATACCATAAGCGAAACAGAACCACTCGTGATGATGGTATGCCATACCATCGTAACTATCACCAAACTCGGTTGAATCTAATTTTGGCACGATTGCAATGCAATCTTTACTCAAATCAAAAGATACTGTTTGAGCTGGTGCCGCAAACAACCCGACATACGTATTTAGTTTTTGAGCCTTACCAGGACTTAGTGCGATTTCTTCGAATCCTTGTGCACATAATGCTTGTACACGAGCTTCGAACTTTTCACGTTCAGACTCAAATACCATGACCAACATCATTTGTCGGATCATAGATGGTGAAAGCTGTAAGGCGTTTAGATGTTTTAATAGGAGATGTTCCTTTGTCATCTCCAAAACATCTTTGATATCCTCAACTTCTTTCAGATGAGAGAAATCTAGTTTAACTACGCCTGGGATATAATTCGGTGTATTCACATACACCTTTATTTTCCCATCTAATCCCATCGCTAGGACCATCTAAACAGATGACACCGTTCGCGACAGACGCTGTTGTAGTATCTCCACTTTCAAGAATACCACTAACTCGGCAATGAGGAAACGCTCACGTGTGCTAATGGCACGCGAGCCTTCCCTTTAATTCAAACGTAAAACTGGAGATATTGGCAATTTCAAATTGCTGCACTGCTCTCAGATCTTCCATATAATTATGGAAGATTACTTTTTGCTGCTTGTTCAGCAGCTTTTTTTGTTTTCTTAAATTTCTTAGATTTTTCATGTTATACCTCCCATGGATAACACAAGTAAACAAAAAAATAGTTTAACGTCGTTTCGGACAAAGAAAGATTATTTAATATCTTTCACCTCCTTATAGTGTTCAAAAGGTAACGGATGGAGCGTTATTTTCTCTCATCCATGTTTTTGCAGCCTCAATAGAATTGAAGCCCTTATATTTGGCATTTTTGCCATTAGTGAGCTCTTTACATCTAGCCCATGTACGAACGAACCCAGTAAACTCTGCAGATATAACTGCGTAGAATTCAAATTTTTGGCCTTTTGGTTTTTGAGGAATACCGTTAGCCTCCTCAACATTTTTTTCTTAATAGAAGTATGCTTAGACCAGAAAAATGTATCTGGACCAGCAACGGCCATTATTTTGCCGTTGCGAGTACTGAATACGCCAAAGAAGCCTTTACTCTTTTGAGAAGGCTTCACTTCTGTTTCGATACCACAGCTTTTATAATAAGCTGCAGCATCGATACAAAATTGTTCTGCAGAACGGTTACTTGTTGTAAACACTTTAGAATAGGAACCATTTAAAACTTCGATGAAAATAACTTGTGTAGTCATAATAGACCCCCTTTGGGCATGCGCCCTAAATAAATTTTCGTCATGTTTAAAAGTTATTGACGTAACATGACGAGGTGAATGATCGAGCAACTTCAAGTAAATATCTCCTTATGAGATATTAATTAACAGCAGCTCGAGAAAAAAAGTATCCAGTTTTAATGACATATGATAGGTCAATCAATTTTACTCCTAATAAAATCAATACTGCAAGCAGTAGGGCCTCATAGGGCTTAAAGTTAGGAGTTCAGGAATATAGATTTATTCCTTTATTTAACATACATAATATTATATATGCTAAATAAAGGAAGTACTGATATTTATATAGCACTTCGGTACAAGAGTGCTTATTGCTATGGCTTAGTAAATATAAGCCTCATAATGAGACCATCTTTCTTTAAACCACAATTCAAAGTTCCAATAGTATTTGAACTGTTGATTTCTTTATGCATTTGCATAAAGAAAATTTTCCAGTTCCAATCTTCTGGAAGATCAAAGTCTTCCATGTCATGGAACTGATCATAGAAATATGCTGGTCCTTCAGCGTCCCAGTATCTTTTCTTCAAGGCGTTGCGCTTCCAACGCCTTGTCATCAGAATAATGAAGATGGTCACCGCTATAGTGACTATCATATAAATCGACTCACATCATAGTAGCTGATTTTCTTGGAGACTTGTCTCCATTGATCGCCCTCCCAGAAGAGAGCGTCATATTTATTAGTGAGGATAACATATGTATCCTCATCCAATGCGTATTCGTGATTGAATACGCTCAAGAGATCTTGGGCACCAACTTTTAGGAAGTCTTCCCAAAGTCGGTTAGAATACCTTTTTCTCCAGTAACAGAATTTTCACTGGAGAAATAACTACCTAAAATAAACTTAGTGATGGCACAAATAATTTTATTTGTCCCAATAGGAGAAGTAAAATACTTCCCATATTCACTTGGATGCCAATCATAAACATCTCTACCAAACACGCGAATACTGCGTGTTGTTGCTTTCTACTTGGTAAGTGAAACCACCCTACTAAGTAGAACAATGAAGGACGGCCATGAAGCTGGAGCCTTCATAAAGAGTACTGTGGTGTAACCCTCACAGTATTTGTACCGTTTTTGGCTGTCGATCAAATAGCCGCAACGTTTTTACAAATAATGGAGCTGCTTGCTCCATTACTTCTACTGGAACTCTAGTGTCTCACCACTGCCGTTTAGGTAGTGTGATAGCTACATTGTTGGCCAATAAAGAGCATGAAGCTCTTTAATTTTGCTTAAATGTTAGCTTATCCGCGATTCGGATAAGTTTAAATAAAACAATAAACATCCAGCGTAATGTTGAAGTTGCAACGCTTTAACAGCGTTGATAACAACACCTCACCACAATTACAGCTGTTGCAACAGAAACGATAACAACTAAACCTAACAATAAATTAACTTTTTTTCATGACTTTTCCTCCTCGTCATAATTAAAAAAATAAAGGGCATAATATATCCCTTATATAATAGCTATATATTATATATAATATAGCTCTTATATAAAGAATGAGTTAGTATTTATATAGCGTCCCAACTCACGATCGCTTTTCTTCTTGTCACGCCAACACTACAGCGTAATAAAGCGTGATCAGAATACTGCTCCTGCTACTACTAGACATGCTAGTATAACAGAAGCAATTATATTAATAAAAATATCTCTGTACATAGTTTCACTTCCTGTTCTACATGACAAAGATATATACGTTGCTATAGTTTATAGTCATACAGCTGGACTAACTGTTAGCGATAGATCGGTACTGCAACCTTATCACCAACTTTTAAGTTGACGACTGGTTGCACTTCCTTCCATCTCTTTTGATTTTGCCACAGCTGTTGTTGTAGCCTCTCTGATGTCATAGTTGACATCAGCATCTTTGTTGGAATCTCGTATGATTGATTCCACAGTTTCTCCATACGTTACAGTATGGATAATATAATGATTTGTGCAACTGGTGTTGCAACGTATGCTGTTGCTCCACACATAACTACTGCTGCTACAAAGATTGCTACGAATTGTTTTTTCATTTTGAATTCCTTTCCTCCCTTTAATTAGATAGAGACATTGTGAAGGAAGTGTTTTGTTTAACACAATGTCTTAATCAAATTGCCCCTCATCACATTGATGTGGGACTATGGTCGATCGATCATTGTTCAGCCCAAACAACACCCCTGAATCAAAAGCAGGGGGGCGAACTTCGATCGATAGACTATATATATAAAAACACTTACCCCTCTAAAAATTTTTTTCAGTTTTTCTACTATATAGGCTTTTTCTCATTTATACTAATCAACTGAGAACATATATTATTTATTTACCTATTCCATTCTATAAAAATCTTACAATTCCACCTATATAAGAAAAATGAATACAATATGAAATTCCACCCATACAAGATTCCTCATTTATTCCTTCCCCTTTATTCCCAAAAATATACGCAGAGAAATTTTTACCTTATATGTCGAACATATATTCGATATTATAAAAATAGAGAAACCTTAAAAATAAGGCCTCTCATATTTAATGAATATTGGTTTGCGGAACGTATAAAAAAATATCAGCGTGAATAATATTATCATCCGGGATTAAATCATATATATATTTAGTATCGACTTGAATCGGTCTATAAAGATATATCTCGATCTTATCGCGACAGAGCAAATCGTTTTCGTCGCCGAATACTATTTCCTTTAACAGCCCCTGCCTAAAGCTTCTTTTGTAATTTAACAGCAAAAATCGTTAAATACTTCTTCGTATTCTTCCATGTATTCTCTGAATGAATTATTAAACGGTTTATATAATCTCATTAAGCATATTTATTATATCCTTTCGATAATTCTTTAATTTCTTCTTTAAATATAAGCGTTTTGAATTCGCCGATAATTGAAAAAAATAATCCATCGAACGTTTTTTTCTATATATTCTTTTGCTAATAGTTTTATTACCGCTAGGTGAATTATTTTCTTAATGAACGTATCGCTAAGATAATTAATACTTTTTGCGATCACGTACTTTAAATATACGATAACCAACTAAATGAGCAATATCGACAGTAATGTCGATATAAAAGAAATAAGTAGCATAAAAAGTAAGTGTTCGATACGAGTATTCTATTAATTGTTGTTTTGTCATAGGTATTATTTTTCGATAATTAATAACTTTGTGCCGCCGTAAAAAGGCTATTAAGGAAACATTATATTAATTTTTTAAAAATAACGTCTTCGAACATTTTATATGCTTTGTATTGATTTTTTTGGTTTCGATACGATTAACATACCTTTAGTAAGAGCAAAAAAACGACATCTCTATTCTGTAATTCTATATTCTTTTTAAGATCTGATTTACGAAATAAGAAGGTCCATAATCATATTTGACACTTAATCATCGATTAAATAAAAAAATTATTATTATCGTAAGTATAATTAACGTCCGATAATAAAAACGTATCGGTAATCGATCGATACCACATATCGACTAAAAAACAAAATATACCGACTTCTTTTACTAGGCAAAGAATAATTTGTATAAATAAATTTTTAATAGTTCTAACGAGCTAATATTTCTCATAAATAAAAAAATCCTCCGTGAAAAAGTAATACTATATTATTAGTATAACACACGGAGGATAAAAATTAAAAGGTTAAAGATATTTTTATTATTCAATATATATTTTCACATTTTCTCGATTAAAAATATTGAGCGGGGCCATATAAAGTATTATTTTCTATCCACCATCTATGAACTGTTCTATATGTATGAGTACTAGAGACATCTGGAAACAGTAGCATCCATTTCTAATCCATTAATAAGAATAATAGAAAGAGTTCTTGTTTTTATATTTAACGATATTATTCCTATCAGAACCATCATTAAATCTATTTTTTTAAAAAGTTTGGTAAATATACATTTTATTCCAGTTTGACGGAAGATTTTCGACATACCTAGCTGTTGTTGGCGATTTATATTTATTTTGTTTGTTAGAATAGCACGTTTATCGCTAATATCGATTATCCAATCGTCGAAAAATTTTTTTCTTATTTTGCCTGCACCATTATTTAATTTATTATTAACAGAATAATATTATTTTTAATTCTTCGATCTCTTCTTGAAGCGCAAATTTTTTTAACTTTTTGTCGTAGAATTGTACCAGCCTGGGCGATTTACGCAGCATAGATTAGTTTCGTAAGTTGCTCCATCATAATCACCTAAATCAAGATGAGCTTTTGCCATCACGAATTTGTTCAAGTGTAGCACCAGGTCCTATACGATGATATTTACCGGTACCTGGGCCTGTTTCTGATACGAATAGAACTGCCACCTTTTTCAGTGTTTTCAAATTTAATATCGCTTTGGTCATTGTACCGCCGCTTTTTGAAGAGCACCGGATAAAAAGTTTAAGAATGTCGTTAGCTAATTTTTTTCTTGAGTAATAGCACCGTCTCGAATCTTAGGACCTGTAACGCTGCCATTAGGATGGTCGAGCTCCGTGGCATTTTTATGTTTATTAAGTTCGTCGCGAAGATTATTTAATAATCGAGTAACTTCGGCATTAGCGCTGCCCAGCGAAGCCGCTAATTCATTCTTTAAATTAGCTAACATCGAATCGATTTGTCCTTTTAAATAATACTTAGCGATAAGATCTCCGAGTAAACCGTCGATAGCTTCTTTTTGTATAATGCTTTTTTAACAGGTCTGCTTAGTCGGAAAGAGTTTATAAAGCAATAAAGCGCTTAATGCCTTATCCTCGCTAAAATTAGATTCACCTTCGATATATTCGTCGGAAGAAATGATTTCTTTTTGTCGACGTTTTTAACACGATCTTTTAAACGGTTATATTTCTGCTCGTTTAGGTTCGCTTTCGCGGACACTAAACTCATAATCATATATTGTATTATTATTATCTGCCACTTTACCTATTGCTCCTGACTGATTTTAATCCATTTATTATTAATGCCGATAAAGACTTTTTCGTTTTCTTTTTGCTAGCTGACCTTCGTATTGAGGAACTGCAAAAATCGGCTTTTATTTACGATACTATATACCGTATCTTTAACGAAACCAGTGCTCAACTTAACATGTTGCAATACATGAGGATTATTCATATCGCTATTAATAATAGTCGTACTCTATTTGTAAAAGCTGTTAAAGAAGATGTATCACCAGTGCCTTTAAATATGACACGGCCAAGTCTATTGAAATATGTACTGTGAATATTATTTTTCTTTAAAAGGTTCGTTCGCAACAATAGTACCAGTTACTGGAATATAAGCATGACTAATGCTTTCGATATGATTATCGCCTTCGAGAATTACGGTCGAATGAACGCATCGAATACCAGCCCATGCATTTTTAAGATTAACAGTATTTAAATAAACGAAAGAATTATCGGTTGCATTTACCGAGATTTTTATCTTTATTATCTTTAGTTTTATTCTTAACCGAATTAATTTCAGAACGAGTTACGATAACGGAACTATTTAAAACTTCTAACTGATACTGATTGTTTTTCATTATCGGAAATAAAAATCGATATCGGTAAAAAGCTACTTTCTGACAGTTCTGAATCAATAAAGACGGAAGATAACTTTTTATTTTTTTATCGACAGGAGAAAAATTAATCTTCGTTATCGATTGAACGGATATTTAAAGCATTAAATCGCATATCTTTATTCGTATAATTGATGCGAGAAGTATAATCACCTTCCGATACAAATACTCGAATATTTGCACTATTGTTACTATTTAAATAACGAATTACTTCGTATAATTCAGTAAACGGAGTTCGACGGTCGCCAGTCTTAATCATGCCCGTATAATTCGCATTTAAATAAACGTCGCCCCAACGTCCTTCAGGATTCGTCGATGCTAAGAAAAATATTCTTATTATAATCGACTGACTCTTTTGCGATACGTAATATGGATCGGTTCACGTTGCTGACCTAGAATATAGATAGCAGCAGCCATATCGGCCATCGTACTTTCGAACGTATGATATAAATATTCGGATTTTTAAGAAATCTTTTAGTCGTTGTACATACAACGGTTTTTAGGTCGTACATGACGATAAATATTTGGAACTAAAGAAATACTGTGATGATTTGATTTTAACAAATCGACATTCGCCGGTACATCGCTAGCAAAAATGAGCCATAGCATCGTAATTGCAATCGCCTTGGAATACTAATTTTTGCCGAGATAGTTTACGTTAAGACAAATCGATAAGTTGTTATAATCGTCACTATTAATAGATTTATAATAAGCATAATCTTCGTCTTTGTTATTATAGAAGAATAAATCTGCTTTTGCTGAATTTCATATCGCCGCTCGGAGCAAATTCAATCGCTGTATTATTCTGTCCACATACCGTTACCAAATTTTGATGTATCTTTTTAATACGTCGAGCTTCATTGCGTATTTTGCCTTGAAGCCTTTTGCTTATCAGGATTAGGAACATACATACTTTTTAGCTTTAATTAGTTTCTCGAAGTTACCGTAATGATCGCCATGATAATGACTAATTAAACCAAACTCGAATGCGTCGATATTATGCTGAGCCATTGTTTCTGTAATCGATTTATAATTCAATTCAGTATTCGCTAAGCTGTCGATAATAAACCATTTTTATCGACACCGACAAAAGATACAATCGCCCGATTGTTCTTCGACATCGCCGAATAACGGAAATACGACTTCGAGTGTATTATCTTTTTAGCAAACTTTTTAATTCGTTTTGCGATATCGTTAATAACTGTCATAGATCATCCTTTATTTAAATTAAAAATATTCTACTGTATTATATTACGTCGTAAAAATCCCCGCACTAGCAGTACGGGGATATATTTTATTATAAATGATCGTTTGGTTGTAAAAGCAACCATACGCCAAGATCCAATACCTTGGGTCGATTCTGCAATATAAAGTGTATTATTAAAAATAGCCATTTGACCTGCAAATTTAGGGAGCACCCTATTAATATCAGGAGCTAGGATATCAGATTTCTTTACATATTCGCTCATGTCAGGTTTCATGACACGCATAGCTCCGTCTTGAAGTTTAGATACATTGAAGTGGCCATAGAAATCGATTACGGTACGTTTTTCAGTACTTAAGAAGTTTTCGAAACGAACTTCGGTAGAACCTGGCTCAATAAAGATTGTTGGTAAAGCTTGAGGATTAGTAGTCTTTTGGATTACGTACATAATCTTATCGGTACCACAAGTAATCGGATATTGTTCGTCGGCAAAACTGAGTACGCGTGTATTTTTGACGTTGTGGAGCAGCCACACTAAAATCAAGATGAATTTTACCGAAGCCGGTAATTGATCGACCAAAATATAGCTTAATTGATCTGGATCAGTTTTTAGGTTAATTTAACGAGAGAATCGCTAATAATTTTAAATGGAATCTTAACCGGATTAACTCGATATAGTTCGAACATATCTTTCTTAGCAAACAACTCATCCGTTTTAACTTTGTTGTAAATTGCTTTATCGTAATGATTTGTTGTGAGTACCGTATAAGAATCTGTACCATTATAATGTTTGAGTTCTTTGCCGGATATAACCGTTGTATTACGTTTATCGCCGACTTCTAAGTTATTATTACCATTAATTTTAGCTATAACATAGTTAATTGTGCCATCTGCAGATTGGCCACGATAACCGACTTTATTACCGACTCACGATACCATTATTCAAAAGTCATTATTAATATTGTTAAAATAACTTCTTGCAAAATCGTACTTATAAATACGAATATAGTCGTGGCTATTAGCTGCCATATAAATAGCGCCATTGACTAATGCAAAGTCTTCGATTTCGGTTTTTGTCTCGAATTCAAGTTCACTGAACAATCGTAGCTTTGTCGCCATCGATTTCGACTTCGACGATACGACGCATTAAGCTAAAAGATAACTTTATTGCCTACAAATAACGCACCGTTAGAATCGTTATTTTTCGTTAACAGTAACTACATATTCTTTACCGTCAGTTAAATTGCTATCGGCATAAATACGAATTTTACGAGTATTATTATCGGCACCCGGAAGAATACTTACATATTGACTCTGTTACAGGATTATAACCGACATTATAAAAACGATCGGTATAATCTTTTAAATTCACCAGGAGTTAAATCATCTTGAAGCGTATAAATTGATTGCCGTTAGCTGCACCATTCGTAGCCCTGTAGTTTACCATCGAAAAATAAAGTATTACAGTGACCAAGTTTGTCAGCACCAGTATTCTCTACATTGGCGCGACACTAAAATCTTATTTAATTCATATATAAGATTTGTGTCGTACTATCAGCATTAATACAAGCTACGATAAATTTTTCTTGTTTTAGGATTATAAGTAAACCCTTGGCATTGATTTACTTTTTTGTTTTTGTCGAAAGGAATTTCGGCAACTAATGCAATATTTTCAGCATATTGTATAACTGGTTTTTGATTCTTTTTAAGAATAGAACTTAAACCTTGTGCAATTTCAGAAATGATATTCATGAAAACTCCTTATTATAAATAATTAATTCCGTTCATTTTAGCAATTTCACGAGCACGGTTGCGAATCCAGTTGCCACCAGAAGTATGGAATACCGTCTTCGGTACGAATATGACATTCTGGTACAAGTATATCGAGATCCCAACGTTCTGCTGGATAATCGTATAAATCTTGGCGAGCTAAACAACGTTCGCCATGAGTGAATACTCGGTTTTAATGGTAAGTCCCCATGTTACGCAACATAAATAAATTATAGTTGCCATCGCTTCAAGTTGCAATACATTAACAGGTTCTAGGGCCAGGATTATATGTCGAATAACCAGTGAAACCGTCACCATTTAATTCGGAGTTTACATTAGAGCATGTCGCAATACCAAAGTTATTCGTATTTTCTTTATAACAATGTTGACCACGAGCATCGAGATTATCCATAATATGAACATTCCCGGATCCATCGATACACATATGATAATGATCGAACAACTGGTCGTAATGACCAGCTGTCCAATGAAGAGTAATCATAGTGTTCGAAGAACCTTGTTGTTGAATAGTCGGATAAATATTTTTAATTACGTTATCACGAACTTGTTTTAATTGTTCTTCGTATGTCATATAATTTATTCACCTACATCAAAAATAATAAAACCATCGTCCATGCCACTATTTTCAATGAACTTTTCTTTACCGGTAGAATCATAAAGGTATGTTTCTAATCGAGAAGGACATTTATATGCAACAATATCTTTAAGATCTGCTGTTGTCACTTGTCCTGTTCTTATTCCACCATAGTTATCGATTCTATAATATCTTATAGGATTATTATTTTTAAATTCAATAGTTTTTTAAAGTTAATTTTAGAAGTGTTGGAATTTCTTTAAGAACAGAGTCTTTGTCAAAATATAATCCATCTTGATCATAATCTTTGGTTTGATCAAATGATTCATTAAAATTTTTGAGTTATCGCTGAATCAATTACTTGTTGTAATCCATGATTCATTAAACTGTTTATTTTCCCAATCATGAATTACTCCAGAATAAATAGTACTACTATTTAATAAATTTTTAATAGTTAGTAGAATTTCTATTTTAGATCAATCTTAAGATCGTTAACATAGATATCAAATGGAGCAGTATTTTTAACAATAATTTTATTATTTTAAAAATTCGGCTCCAAGAATATTTGATAAATCATCATTATATATTTTTAGAAATTAAAAATTTATATAATTTATCTTCTTGTTCATAAGAAAGATCAAAATGTTTTGCCACCAATATTTTTCTTCTTTAGAAAAAGAATCGAACGCCAAAGAAGAATCTTTTTCAGATTTAAACGGTGTAGATTGAACCAATAAATTTAAAAAGATGCCATCTTGAGGAGATACTTTTTGCATTTTTAACGGTAACAGTGGCGATGCTGTTATTATCAAAAATTAATGTCTTTACCATTAACATTTGCATAAGATTTAAATGGTCCAAATAATTTTACTATAATATCAGAGCCATTAAAAATCATAAGAAATAATTTCTGACATTCGGGATATTTAAAACACTATTAAATAATCGTTGTATATATAAATTTGTTTTGATTTGCAAACGGAATATTTTTATCGGACAAGAATTTCTCAAATTCAGGTTTAAAAACCTTGTGTAAATAATTCAGCTATTGCTTTTGAAATTTTTGAATTTGGTTATTTTTAGGCATATGTTATAGTCCTTTTGATAAAATATAAAACGTATAAGAATTTAATTAAAAATTCTTATATCAAAAAACTATTAAAAATCCTTCATCATTAAATATGATAATGGCATTTGAATTGCCTCGCAAAATTAACAACATTATCAAGTAAGAATTTTTTCTTTGTTGAGCTCATCTTTATCTTGATAATTAATTATAGCAGTACAATCAAAAAGAACCAGAACGATATACCTTGATAGAATTTATAGATACGGGACCATCTTCAAAAGATAATTCATGATGAGAACGACCAATAACATCTATAAAAATACATTTTTAATGCTAGTAGACAATTGTTCATTAGCTGAATTGTTGCTGCATTTTCTTTTGATGTTGCTGAATCTGATTCAGAACTTGGTTGTACTTCATAAAAATTTAATATAGTCGAGGTCCATCTTGCCATCTTTCAACCACAGGGAAAATAATATTTTTGCAATAGGCAATATTTGATCTATAAAGTTTCCAATATATGGTAAACTATCTGCTTGTATTTCAAAAATCAACTAATTTTTCGTCATGATTTTTACTTATTAATTTAAGCTGTTGGACTACTATTTACTAATATCCATAAATTATCAGCAGTAACAATAAAGTTTCCTTGTTCCAGAATAAGATTATATTGTTTATTTAAAGCATGAAGATCTAATACATAATTATCTTTAAACCATTCTTTATCTGCTTCAGTCAGCATATAAAAAAACTAAGACTTATTTTTCTGGTTCAACAAAATACATACGAGGAGTTCCTGAAATTGCTCCTGTTTGATGATAATTCAATAGTATTTTTCAGAAAGTCGACGATTTTGTTATCGTCGTCGGCAACCATAACTTTTTAATGAAGACGGAGAATTTTTATAGAACTTGTATTTAGATTTATAGATATCTGTATTATAAATAAATTCTTTCCCGTCAGATATAAATGTGTCTAATAATTCATCTGTGTCTGTATTTTTATTGCTAACTTTTTAATATTAAATTTATTTTTGAAAAGCAGCGTCATATCCAGACACATAAGAATATGGCAAGAAATCATAACCGTCAGACCACCTACATCAAGTTTCAGCTTAGTATTATAATCATAATTAAATTCGATATCGGCATCAAATTCAATATAATTCTCTTCATGAGTTGTTGCTTTTAAAATTTTAAAAGAAGTCTTTTTAGATATTTTTGTATATTTGGAAAATTATCTTCTTCTAAAACTTGATTATTATATTTAGCTTTTACTCCACTATTTTCAAATTTGTATGTATCAGAATCTAATTCACCAAAAGATTTTTAATCCATAATTATTTCTAAAAACCTTTATTAAGAAGTTCTGCTTCTTGAGCATGATGAACTTCTTTAACCCAAGGATATTTAAATTCATTCGTGATTTCTACTTTTAATTTCAGTAGCATCAGCCGGAATAGATTTTAAATAGTCGAGATCTACTCTACCATTAAATTCTTCACTTGTCTGACCTACCGGCAAAGTAATTGTCTTACCTAAATATTTAATAGTTAATGGTTCATAATATCTGTTAGTAATACTATTCCAATAATTACCATTATTATTTAAAATACCGGGGCTAATAAAGAAATAAGGATCGAATACTGTCGGTTTATCGAAAACGATAATATAAATCGATTTTCGGCAATTGAGCTTCTTTAGTTAAAGTTAAATAATCTTTAAATTTACCTTCATAAGTAGATTTAATAGTAAGAGATTCTTTTGAGCGTATTAAATGTTTCCGCAAATTTAACACCGTCTTCAATAATCGTGCACGGCCTTCATTATTTGTCGTAAACTGAGTATTATTAATCGAATATGTTTTATTCGGTTTTAAAACCGCCAATACTGAATTGCTTAAGATCTTCTTCGATTGGATATAATAAAATATTATCGCCGAACATAGCTTCTGAATAATTACCATGAGAAACATAAGCTACAGCAACATATCCTTTTTATGAGCATCTCCAGATTCACGATCTGGGAATGCAGGATCAGCACCGAAGTTATCTCATATATTCTTCGTCGCCTGGTTTTTCATATCCTCACCGGTAATGTTTTATCATAAGGAGCCCATAATACTTTCATATAGAAGAATGGATTATCGGGATCCTTATTGACTTCAATGTTTTCTAATCTTCCATTTTCAGGCATATATGAGGAACATCGTTAATCTCGATATAACTAAAAGGCTGAGCTCTAAATGTTACGAGATACTTATCCGCTTGTTCTTCAACATTTTCTATATAAAAATAAACTATTACTAGTGAACCTGGCGTTTTCAAACATTATATTTAAATAATGTGCTACTTTTTCTGGAAAAGGAACTTTCATATCTTCGAGTCCTTTTAAAGATTGCTTCGAAAGTATGCGGTATTTATAAGCCTTAATTTCATCCGCAATATTTTGTATTTGATTATTAGGCATATATATCTCCTTAATCTATACGTTTCTACATATTAACGACAATATATGGAGGCATATTATTATGTGGTTGATTCTTGCCGGATGGTAACATACTATATTTAAATTAACGGTATGACTATGAGAAGCATCAATAACGTAATTCCGTCCTGGTGAAGAATCTCCACCATCCTTATCACTGAATTCTATATTCACTTTCTTTTGAAACTATTCCAAAACCATCTCTATATGGAACATCTGTTATGTCTCTATTTGGTCTAATAGATGAAGAAAATTTACCAACTAATTTTGATGTACTTGTAGTGTTACCATTAATATTATTAACATCATGACTATGAGAAGCTAATTCATCTTCTGTTAAACGATGTTCTTTTTCGCCACCGATTTGTCCAAAGATTAAAAATTTGTCACCACTATTAACTAGCATACGACCAGAAGGCATACGTTCCCAACTGCCACCAAAAATAGCGGAAGGTTCGACGTTGTTTACGTTCATATAAATAGAACCAACTGCAGTAATTGACCGGCTAATCGATTAAGTTGATCCAAAGCAGTACTTAATTTTTATTTAACTGTCCTCACTGTAACAGCATCGTTAGCTTCGACTCCATCGGCTATGTTGCTAACGTAACACGTTTACTAGTGGCATTACCGACAGATACTTGATTAGCTAGTGAAGCAACCGAATCGGCACCTAATGCAACACTGTTTTCACCAGTTGCTGAAGCGATTAACGCCAACGGAAGTGCCACGGCCCAAAATAGAATTACCGGATAGACATTGCTTTATCTCTGAGCTTGTACGCAATTGTCGTAGCGATTTTTGCACGACTGCTTTCTGGTAGATACAGAAATATTATCACCAGCAATAATGCCATTAACACCTGTTCTTTCATCAATCTCCTCTTAGTATATGTTTCGTCACGGCCTATAAACAATTTAGCTGTTTGATTTTTCGTATAATAAGGACTCAGATCGACTTCTGCACTAATTTCATTTTTCACTATTAATATTAATAGATTTGCTGGCTTTTTAATTTATTTTTGTTTGATTTCTTTTTAGATTTTTGAATATCTTCATAGTTCTGAATCATTTCTTCAGAATCTTGAATATATATCTGATCTTGTTTATATTTATTATCTGTTTTTAATTTCTTTAATTGTAAAGCTTTTAAAAATGTTTACTTTTAGATTCAACTTTTTATCTTGTCTCATGTTTAATCCTTTATTAAAATAACTAGTAAAACTATATTACGATATTATTTTACTAACCTAAATGGATTAATACGATTTGCTAACATAGATCTTAGTGGATGTTTTGCACCACTTACACTTCTAAATTTATAACCAAGATAAATGTTCTTTTTAAAAATATTTACACCATTTACGATCATCTTTTTAAACAGAATATATTATTCTTAGTATCGATAGCAAAGAAATAATCTTTTGATCGATATAAATTTTTACGTCAGATGGATTAATAGTTTTACCAAAAATATAATAAGCAAAAACCATATCCACAATTTCTATAGCCAAGCACAACGACAACATATATCGTTGAAATTTTTCTTTTCAATGTGAAGTTTTCTCGTCGATAAGATCGATATAGCCAGGAATCATATACCCATCACCTTTATTTTCAAAAATGATAAAGATAATGTTTATTGAAATCGTATTGAGCAAATTCTCGGAACATTGTTCTCATAAATCATCCAGGCAATATCTAAACAATTATCATAAGTTTGCTACAATTTAAAAATCTTAGGGAGATTCCCATATTTATCAGCAAACAAAAACGACGAACTAATTTGTTAAATAGCATAATGCCATGCAGAGCATATTTTGCTCCGCATAACATTAACCATTTTAAATAATATTTATTCGGCATCATCCTTATAACTACCAACTTCGCTATTGTATTTACTATTGATAAACTTATTAGCGATTTGAGTGGCAGCAGAACCACCGCCAGCTAGATTGGCAAGTGTTTCATAATGTTGCTAGTTATGACCGGTAATAACAAGATATAATGTTACACTTATTAATAATAATAACAATGTCAAAAAGATATTACACGAGTATAGCTAAGCTGTTCATTTTCAAATAGCATCATTTTTAAATATTTTACTCATTTCTTTCTCTTTACCTTTTTCTTTTTGGTCGAGCTTTAAATTTTAACGACATTTAAATCAATATCAGTAATTCGATCCATAACATCTTTAGGTATACTGTTGATTATTTCGTCATTATATTTAATAAGTTTCATATTTTCTTTTTAAAAACTGAATAACTCTGTAAGTATAATATAGCCATAACATATTAAAGATATAATATCAAATACATCTCTAAAATAACCAATCTGAAGATTTCCGGGGATAACAATAGCATCTAATAAAAAGCAAATATACATAGAACACTATATTCAAACTAATTTAAAACAAAAAGCCGCGATAAAAACACGGCTAGATTTTTGTTGGCCCCATCCACCCTGCAGAATACATCGACTATAGTTCGATAGTGCCATAATGGTTTTTGAAAAGTAAGGGCGAAGCCTTTCAACAATGTATCGACTATTAACATAAAAATATAATAGCGCACATTGTTAAGAACATTTCGACTGCTTGAGGGGCTATATTATATAATAATGCTACAGCATTTATTATTGACATTATTTTTCCCCTCAGTTAAATATTATTCACCTTTTTAAAGCTTTAATAGCATCAAGAATAGGTTGCAAATCAGCTTGAGTAATGAAACCTTTTTCTTTTCAACTTAGTTTCGATGTCATCAAGTTTTAAATATTTAGCTTCAGCTTGAGCTTGAGTTTCATATGCACTTAAATCTACTGCTTGAGCATTGATTTAATTTTAATTTTAGCTCTGTTTTCATCGGCAGGATCTTCGAATCTTTCAACTGTGATGCCATCACCAGCAACAATATCATGGAATAAAAGATTTTTCTAAATCATCGCCAGAAGCAGCTTTGCCGATAGAAGTTTCGAGTTCTTCAATCTTAGTATCGTAATCAGATTTCGCAACTGTAGTATTTTTAATTCTGTGATCTTTTTCTAATGCTGTTTTTAGCATCGTTAATTTTACCTTCAGCAGTTGTAACGGCACCATTAGCTAAAGCAATTGCAGCGTCTTCTGTAATTAACTCGCCTTTAAGTTCAGCTTTAGCATTGTCGATATCATCAGAAGTTGCATAGTGTTTGCCAGTAAGAATTTCATCTAATTTAGTTTTTGACCTTCAGTGAAATCTGTAGGAGCAGCTTTGCCTTCTAATGCAGTTACACGAGTATCGATAGCTGGAACAGTAGTATCTTTTTAAAGTATTGATACTAGCTCTTAATTGACCGATGCTTGTGTCGATACCTGCACTATAACTACCAAAATCTGCATTCGTAGCATAATTTTTATCACGAAGGATAGATTCTACTACACCTTTTTGATCTTCTGTTAAAGTATCTTTTGGACCAAATTTACCATCAGCTTCAGCTTTAGTGTAAACATTTTTAACTTTTTCAGCAACTGTAGTTAAATCTGCATTTTTGAGCTAATGTTTTTAACTGATTTACAGTATCGGCATCAAGACCAGCTACTGCATTGATAGCTTCTTTAGTGGCATATGTATTAGCAATATCAGCAGATTTAGCATAATCAGCTAATTTAGTATCTACTTCAGTAGTTTTAGCAGGGCCTTCGATAGAAGGAATCTCAGTTTTCAGCATATGTAGCTTCTGCTTCAGTAAATTTAACATAATTAACTAATTTAGCTTCAACTTCTGTAGTTCTAGCAAGACCTTCAATAGAAGGAACTTGTATACTAGACACAGCATTGGTTACTTCTGCTTAGTAGCCAAAGTAGTAACGTCAGGAAGTTCAGATTTTTAGCATAAGAACTTAGATCAACAGAAGTACCAGTAGCAGTTAAAGTTTTGTGTCTTCACTATAAGATAAACCAGTACCGAATGTTAATTTATCTTGTTTGCCGGGCAACAGTTTTCGTCAGTAAGAATTGCATTAGCAATATCTTCAGTCGTTACGTATTGACCTTTAGGAGCATACAAACCATCGGCAGTAGTTTTATCTAAATAACCTTTTGTAGCAATTGCTGCATTAATAGCATTTGTAAACGCAGGAGCAGTTGCAAGAGCATCTACTTCACCACGTAATACATAGTCGCCTTTTTGTTTGATATAGGCTAGTAGCAGCAGTTGCATCAAGCTTACCAGCACTGCTGTATTTACTTCATCAAGTTTAGCTTTTATTTTTACCGATTTGATCGTCAACATATTCGATAGTTGCATAATTACACGACGCCTTGATATAAACGATCAGATTCGTCTTTTTAGTAATATAACCATCTTTAATGTTTTTGTAAGATCTTCACGAGTTAACAATTACCTTTAACTTGGAAAATACCTTTTAAGAGTTTCAAGATTAGTAGCAAGTTTTGCATCGATAGCAGCATCTGTTTCATCAGCTGTCATCATATCGTCTTTAATACGAGCAATTTCTACGCCATATACATCACGAGCCCAATTTGCAAATTCTACTTTTGGTTTGATATGCAGCAGCAGCTTCTTCAGACTTAGTTTTAATAGCTTCTTCTAATGCAGTTTTCGCAGCAGCTAATGCATTTTTCTTTGAACTTTAATAGCAGCATTAAGAGTCGTTTTAGCTTCTTCTAAATCAGTAGTTGCTACTTTATCGTTAAGAGTATCTTTATCGGCTTTTTAGTAAGTTCAGTAAGAATAGAATTTACGGCAGATTTATTGTCATTAACACCAGATTGAATATTAGTACTAGTTTGTACTGCGTCTTTAATATCGCCTAATTTTTTCATCGACGATACCTTCGACTTGAGCTCAGTTAAGACCAGTATTACCAGCAGCTAAAGTAGCATTTTCTAATTCTTGTTTTTGTTGCGAATTTTACCATCAGTATATCTTTTAATTTCAGTTTCTTTTTCGCCGATTTCTGCAGTTACTTCTGCTTTTTAGCGAATGTTTCAGCGTCGGCTTTTAGCTACGTATACTTCGCCTAAAACCGCCTACCGCTGCCGCAATATCTTCTGTTACTTTTAGCAGCTTTAGCATATCTAACAAGATCGTCATGGTGAACTAAATTATCTTTATCTAAACCTTCGATAGCAGCTTTCTATTAGCATCGGCAATATCTTTAACTTCAGTAAGTTTTTCAGTCGTAGCGTATTCACCTTTAGGTTGGTAATCGCGATCGCCAGCTTCTTTTGGTTACATATTCGCCTTTTTCTTGATATCCTTCAAGTTTTTCATTAAGTTTAGTCGCAATCAAATTAGGAACAGTAGCTGTTTCAAAGTATTTAATTTATTATCGAGCTCAGTCGCTTTAGCTTCAAATACAGCTTTATCAGCTTTATCAGCAAGAGCACTTACATCGGCTTTTTACCTAATAAATCAGCAGCAGCTTTATCAGCTTTTAGCTTGAACTGCAGTTAATGCGCTTACATCAGCTTTATCAGCAAGCTTTTCGTTTAAGCTTAGTTTCGCCTACGAATTTTTCTCGAGCTACGATAGCATCGACAACTTCTTGAACTTTTATCAGCTACGGCTTGAGCATCAAGACCGCCGCCAGTACCAAGTTAAGAGCAAGATCATTAACTTTAGTAGTCAATTTGCCTAAGTCTTCAATAGCTTTTTCGACTTTAGTTTTTAGCTTCTTCTAATCCTACAGCATTTTCAGTTGCTTTAGCTTTTGCTTGTTGTGCTGTCGTATTTATTTCACGAACAGCTGCATCCGCTACATCTTTAGCAGCTTGAATGTCTTCGGCTACTTTAGTTTTGTCAGCTTTATCACCGAGTTTGGATTCAATGTCAGCTTTTTCTGCATAATCAGCAAGAGCAGTTACGTCGGCTTTTTAGTAAGCTTTTCGTTAACTTCGTCTTTAGTAAATACTTTATTTAATTTATCCAATACAGTTGTTAAATCAGCATGACCAGCTAATTGAGCAGCAAGATCTTTAAGAGATTGTAATGTAGTTGGGTCTAAAGAACCGATAGCTTGAACTTCAGCTTTAGTAGCATATTCTGCCTTTTGTTGATATGTTTCATCGGCAACTGCTTTAGTTACATAACTAACAAGAGCAGCTTCAACTTTAGCTTTTTGCATCAGCAGCTTCGGCTTTTTCTTTGGCTGCAGTTACAGCTTCCGCCAGTTTTAGCTTCAGCTTTTGCTTCTGCCACAGCAGTCTTAGCAGCTTCGATAGCTTGAGTCAATTCATCTTTTGCATCTTTCAAAGCTTCTTTAGTTGCTAAATGGTTCAAGTGCAGTAGTATCAGCTTTACTCTTCAAGAGCAGTACATTTGCTTTGAAGCCGCTTCTTTTCGCAGCATCGGTAGCAGCTTTCTTAGCTTCTTTAACTTCTTCGATGCCAGCTTTGCCTTCGAGTGCAGTATTGACAGCTTCTTGATCGGCTTTTTAGCCAATGCTTTTTCGTTTTCTACTTAGCTTGAGCCGCATCAATTTTAATTTTTGCTACGTCTTCAGAGATGCCTTGAACTTTTGCATCGTTAAGAGTATCAGCAGATTTGCGAGCAGCTTCTTCTGCACCTACAGCAGCTTTGTTAGCAGCAACTTCAGCTTTAAGATTATCGAGAGCTGTTTGATCAGCTTTTGCATCGACAGTTTCTTTATCAGCTTTTTAGCTACTTCTTCTTTTTGTTGCTAAAGAAGTTAAATCATTAGCATTAACTTTTTAGCAAGTTCAGTTTCGATAGTAGCTTTGTCGGCTTTATCAGCTAAATCAGATTTTTAGCATATGTGAGCTTCTACGTCTGCAGTTTTAACAAATGGAGTTAAGTCTACAAGAGCTTGAATTTTTGCAGGAAGATCTGCAACTTTAACTACGTCTTCAGCGCTTGCCGCTTTAGCAATAGCTTTTTCTAAATCGGTATCTTTATCGTTAAGTTTTTTTAATTAATTTATCGATAGCTTCTTTATCATAAACTTTCATCTTTATCAGCTTTTTAGCAATTTCAGCAATGCTATCTGGATTATCACGAAGTAATTCAATAGCATCTTTAAGTGTTTTTAAGATCTTTAGCTGATACGCCACCAGTTGCTGTTTCTAATTCTGCTTTTAGTTGCAAATTTAGCATCGGCAGCTTCATTTGCTTTTTGTTTGAGCTTCTGTAACTTTTTCAGCTACTTTTTGCTTCTGTTGCATATTCACCTTTAGGGTTGATATTGAGCAGCAGCTTCGACCTTCGTTAAGAAAGTAATAACATCTTGTGCTTGTTTTGCAGCAAGATCGGCAGCAACTTTGCAACAGCTGCTTTATTTTGCTCAGCCAAAGCTTTATTGGCAGCAGATGCTTCTTTATTAGCATTAGCTTGTTTTGTTACGTCTTCGACTGCTTTATTATCGACAGGTTGGCTAGAGCCACCTTCATTACCTTTATCGATAGTTACACCTTTTTCTTGCAGGATCATAAAGACCAAAAGTACGCACGAGTAACGATTTTTTTAGACATTTAAAAATCTCCTTAATTCCAATGAATGATTTCAGTGCATAAACGATTTCTTAAATCGTTGGTAGCTTTATTTAAATAGTCGTCGACGTTTTGCTTTATATATTCTTGTAATCCGTCGCCGATTATTTTTAATAGTTGATCGAGTGATGGCTGATAAATACGTTGATTTACTTGATCGACATATTTTAATCAATTCATCTCTCACAGTATCTCTAACTTGATTAAAGTCAGGCTTCTTTTTAAAAGCTTCAAGAAGATCGGTATAAGTATTAATAGTTCCGTCTTTTTCAAACTGCTTAATCGTATCTGTCCAATATTCCAAATCATGAACGTCTGGTTTATTGTTTAATACACGAATAACTTCGTTTAATTTATAAACTAAATATTGAATACTCGTTTCGTTTAATAAAAGCTTGTTCAATAAATTGCTTCATCAGCGTTACCCTCATAATAATATTATTAATAGATAAGCTTAGGATCATCAGTTTTAATAGTGCATTCATCATCATTTTTATTATGACTATTCTATAATTAAAATTGTTAATCCCATTTATAATATTTGCCGGAATAACAATATCGCCTATATTATTGTTATTATATGATGCAGATATTACAATTTCAGCTTTTATCTTTTAATAAATAAACTGAGTAAATACCTTCATAATATGAACTAAAGCAGGTGTCATTTTCTAACAACACCTGCTTATCATTAAAGTGATAAAGTATTGTCTAATTTAATATTGTTATTACCGTAAGTAATAATATTATTATTAAATAATGATTTACCGCCTATTTGTAAAATCATCGACAAATAAATTATTCACAAATAATGTATCCACATTATTATTTTTTTAAGATATACTCCGTTTGTATATTACCAGCCGTAACGCCATGAGTTTTTACGTGTTCATAAACTTTTTGTTTAGAACTATGAATGATTTGGTCGATATCATTACTTAAACTCATTAATGCGTCATTAAGAGAGGCTAAAGATAAATTTTCACAAACATATACCTCTATCTATAATATATTTTATTGATAAAAGATTTATCGATAAATAAATTACCGTCTAAAATCTTAAATTTGATTTTTACCAAATTCATAATCACCAGATTCATTTAAAACGAATATTGTTTCGTTATTATTAGTAACTAACAATAATTCATTTGAATTTTTAATTGGACAAAAGAATTATTAAATTCTAATTCTTTCCATAAATATGAATTCATAGAATCTGTTAATAATAATTGGTTGTTATAAAAATTTTCAGAAAGAACATTTCCTGAGATACTTAAAGAATTATCTTTTAATTTAATGTTGCCATCAAATTCCAGAAACATTTAATGTTCCGATATTATAATCATTATATTTTTGTTTTTATAATAACTATCAGATATTTCATAAGTATATATTGAATTTAAAGAAAGTTCATCAACGATCTTCTCTTTATTTTTTTATCGAGGATATTCTTTAATTTCTAATATTTTATTTTTAATATCGAGAAGCGTAACATTTTGATTATTAATTGGTTGAATCATTTTTAGCTCCTCTTATTCTAACATGAATTTCAAAATCTGTAATAATTTTTATTCTTTTGAATTTTGAAATCATCACAAATGAAATCACTATTCCGATAATTTATTAAATATGTAATATTATTTTTGCTAACGACTATGTAGTATTCGCCAGAGGTTAAATCTATATCATAATCTACAAAGCCTGGCATAATTAAATTACCATCTACTTTAACGATTTTATTGTTATAAGTCAAGGAATTATCGAATAATAATTGATTATTTTTATTCTTAATAGAATTTGAATTTATTATAAAGTCATTAGAATAAATGAGATCCTTTTTATAACAACTTTATCAACATTCATTTTTGATAGTTTCATTTTTTTAGAATAAATAGATTCATTAACTTCTAAAAGATGTTAAATAATCAGTTACTTCTATTGTTTCGACATCTAAATTATTTATTTTAGCTACGAGGTCATTTACGTTATTTTTTTAATGTATTTAAATCTAGCGCCATTTTATCACGTAATTATCTGTTATACCTTCCCAATTATGATTGTAGCTTGATCTATGTTTTCTTCGTTGCCTATAAATAGCATTAACTTTAAATTTGCTATCATAAGGGTCAAGTTCTAATCTGGTAATAATATAATGATTTTTATCGTATTCATTATAGTTAAAAGAAAGAAACCGACATATTTGTTGCTGGACCATCATTAGGATCATTCCAAGGTCTGTAACCACGAATAGAAGCATCTTTTTATTAAAAAGAATATCGGACGATATTCCCAACTACTTATATTATATGCATAAGCTTCTTTCCAACTATTTTTAGATCATCATTCATTTTTGTTGATTTTTCCAGGATGTTAATTTTACAAACTTACGATAATTATTTGTCGTAATAATTGTTTTATTCGTAACAAGACCAGTAGAATTAACCTCAAAAATATTTTTATTGCCACGACTTAATTTAAATGGAAAAACAGAAATAGAATATTCATCTATATTAAATAATACATTTGAAGATTCTTGTGTAAATGTAATGCATGGATTATTACCAGAATTAATTATTAGCTTCTCGTTTGTTCTTGGATCTTGGTATCTAATAAAATCTAATATTTCATTTTAGCTTAATAAACCTATTATCTGATTCAGTTTTTCGTATAATAACCAGAAAGAGTTGTATTAATAAAAATCTTTTAAATTATTAATATTATCTAAAACATTATTGTTTAAAAATTTTTCATATTTTTCTAAACGATCATTGTACTGATTAAGTAATCCTTGAACAGTATTGCTATTAATTAAGCTATCATATTTTTCTAATCCATCGATAATTTTCATTTTATCTTTTTTTATTTGTAAAAAGTCGTTACTATTTTTAAAATGTTCTATCGCCATAATATTTTTAGAACCTTTCCATAATCACGACTTTTATTCCCGGCATAATCTTCTGCAACCCAGCCTGTTTTTGCTGTTAACATAACATAAGCTTTCGTAACTTCTAAACCAGCTGTTGCATACGGAGTAAAGAATTTTATAGGTACTTCAGCACTACACATATAGACATATGACGGAGCAAGTTTATGTTCATTTTGTTTATCACGAACAGAATAATTAGAATCTGTATTATCGACAATAATTACTAAATCATTCCATACAGATGGTAGCATTACTTTTCCGCCTACAACATCAATCTTGCTATTTTCAATAACATTCCAATCTGCCGGAATATAAGTACGTTCTGTTAATTTGAAAAATATCTTTTGCCTAATGCTTTTTCTGTACCGTCATTTTATATTCTTAGAAAACAATTCTGTTCCGTCAGGGATTAATCATTTAAACCAGTCGCCATCAACAATTAGCCTAACACCATTAATAGTCATTAAAATATTTTCATCCTTATGAGAATTAATAGTGGATTTTTCATAGTTAAAGAATTATTGAAAATCCAATTGCTTAATTTCGAGATGAAATTTTGCTTATTGTTATTATTGATATATCGCTGATCCGATTCATTTTTATTAAAAATAATCTTTTATTTTCTCGGTAAAATTTTTCTTTTCTCGATTAATAGAATCATTAATGTTTTTCGTTCATTATTATAAAAGCTTATTTATTTCATTAAATTTTTCGATAAATTCATTTGATGAAATATTATTTTCACCAAAATCTTGAGATAATTCATTATACCCATCAATGATTTTATTTATTTCTTGAGTGGCTTTTTACCGACGTAGCTTGTTCTTGTATTCTTTTCATAAAAGCCTCCTTATCGGTAAAAATACTTTTATAAATAGATCCATTCCATTTTGGAATATTCTAATTTTATCATATTGTCTTTTAAATTAATATTGTAATAATTTGTTTTACAATTAGGAACGCCCAAAGACAATTCTATTAATAAATGATCTATAAATATATGATCATTATCTTTCCTATCTGTATATTTCATTAGGATAAGCATTTGATTTGCGTCGTCATTTATAGCAGAGCTATAGTTTTACAGATTGACCGACTGCAAGATTCTGACTATTTGGTAATTCTACCCATGCTCCTGGACTTATTCTTGAAATACCGGTAACGACTTCTTGACCATTGTTATAAACAGTATTGTCTCTAATTTCAAAAACATTCTTACCGTTATTAACTATTTTTTTAAAAATGCCAGGTCTTATTTCTAAAGAGCCGTCAGGAAAAGTAATGACTGGGCCTGATAAATTATTTAATTCGATAGATTTTTCCAACGTTTAAATTTTTATCTAAAAGTTATTTGTTGATCTTTAATAAGAAAAATTATTTAAATCTGTAATTTTATCAAAAAGATTATCACTTTCTGTTTTAGTATAATATAATAACAGTTTTTCTTTTATAAAATTAGAAATATTTAAAAATATTTTTCTTTGGCTTTATTAATAGCAGCCTTTATATCTTCAGCAGCATCACTAATATATTTTTGCAATATTATTTTTATTAGGAGTTGCTTTTGATAAATTTTTTTAATCTATTAATTTCAGCCTCGAATTCATTTATCTTTTTATTGATAGATTGCAATCCAATTTGCTGAATTAATTTTTGAATCATACAGTATCACCATATTCAATAACATTGCTAGTGCTTGAATTAAAGTATAAAACATATCCACGTTCAGGATAAACGCTCCGTAATAAAATTTGAGTATCAGTATATTCAGCAGTTATCGTCGATGTTTTTAACTCGGCCATCATAAATAATAACTTTTAATACTTCTGCATTTGGTACTTCTAACACAAGTTGATAATCGTCAGTACCATTTTTAGTCCACTTATTAGAACCAAATTCTATCTTTTGAAGAACAATGCTCTGGTTAATTTTATCAACAACTGCATTAGGTAGAACACTCTTACCATTCTTTACTAAAATCTCCCAATCGGTACCATTAAAACGATAAATAGATCCGGCAGTATCGCCACCGTTTACAGCAGCAATATCTCCGAGTACTGCATCGGGATAAGTCGTAAACAAATCTTGCACAGTACTAACGCTTTGTTTCCAACAATTAGTTTCTGCAGCTTTAATTAATGTCGTTAATAATTCATCTCTCAATAAAAAATCTTCGACAGGATGCCCCATAAATTTACGAGTATCTTCACTTAAATCGCTTCGGTCGGCTACGCCCGCGCGATCAGCTAAGATACTATGTTTAGGAATCCATTTTTTAAACTTCTGTTCGAGAGTTTCGTCATCCTTAAAAAAATAACTTGTTCGGCAGTAGTTTGTGTATTAAATAAATCTTTACCGCCAGCACCATTCTCGACAAGAATTTTTGCCTTTTATATCAGCCATAATTAAATGTCCTTTTCATTAATTTTACAAAAATATCTAATTCATAAAAATTATATTACAACTAAAAAGAGCTTGTCATTAAGACAAGCTTACTTTTTAACTTTTAATTTTTGAATTAGATTGTTTTTCTCCGGTGAATAATGCTACGTGTCCTGCACGGATAATTCCTATATTTGATAAATATATAGAACTAAAAACAACTAAGTCTATAATAACGCCACCACCGACATCTCCTTCGCAGAATGCCATAAGATTCCCTTTGCTATCTTTTTCGTTCATCTATCTTGGTTATCATGATCGGAACATCATTAACTTCAGAATTATCTTCATAATCAAACCATTCTGGAGTACAAGTAACAGGGCAGCTTAATGATTTCATTTCATAGTCCATAATAACTTCTTCATTATAACCATTCACATCTAAAATATCTTCTTTTTATCTTTTACGAATTTCATGAAATTCATTTAATAGTTCGTTACGATTATTTTTATATGTGTCAAAAGCACCAGCCATTATTAGGGCTTCACCAACTCTTTTATTAAAAGATTTTTTTACCAATTTTACTAAGAGCATCTTCTAATGAAGAATAAGGTCTATTTTCAATTATTGCAGGAATGGAAGATTCACCCACTCCTTTAATGGACCCAAGACCAAATAAGATATTGTTTCCATCAGGAGTAAAATCAGTATTAGATATATTGACGTTCGGAACTTTAACATCGATACCTTCCTTTCTTATCATAGGTATATAACGTAATAAATCCTCTGTCGCTTGCATAGATAAAAATGCAGAATAGAATTCTACAGGATGGTATAGCTTAAGCCATGTTGTTAGCATGCTAATAAATGAATAAGCTACAGCATGACTTTTGTTGAAGACGTAGCTGCTGAACCCAGAAATATATTCAAAAATAATATTTCATTTCTTTTGGATTATATCCATTAGCAATCGCACCTTTTTATTTCTGGTCCGTATTTTTCCTTTAGGATCATACCAAGGAGCGTTGTCATCATTTTCCCCAACCTTCAGGACCTTCACAATTTTTCTTACCATAGATATGACAACGTTCCATTAATGGCATTAAATCGATACGTTTTTGGCTGTAATTTTTCTAGTAATTGAATCTGCTTGATTATCATCGAAACCAGATACTTGTTTTTGATATCTGCATCAATTGTTCCTGATAGGCAATTACCCATAAGTAGCATCTAAAAATATTTTCAATACCATGAATAGGATATTTAATTTTAGCTTTACCATTTTTACAAGCAGTATATTGTTTATCTAAACCTGCAGTAAGAGGGCCTGGCCTACCTAGTGCCGTAGCTGCTGCTATATCATCAAATACTGTTGGTTTCATGTTTGTCAACATATCCTTAAACATATCAGATTCTAATTGAAATACACAATCAGATTTAGCTTGAGCTAATAATTTGTACATATTAGAATCTTCTAAATCAGTAGAATCATATAACCATTTAATATCCTTTTTAAGTGTTCTAATGTTTTTCAATTACAGATAAAGTTTTTAATCCAAGAATATCAAGTTTCGCTGTTCCTAATTCTTCACATTCTGTACCGGTAAATAATGTAATCATAATCCCATTTTCATCAGTACGTGTTGGGAAGTAATCATCGACACGGCATGGCATTGCTAAAACACCAGAGGCATGAACACCAAAAATTACGTTTAAGACCTTCAAATGCTCTAGCTAATCTAAAAGATCTCTTTATTTTCTGCTTCTAATTTTTCCATTTAGCATATAAAGATTTTTCAGTTTTCATTTCCATCTTTTAAAGAATCATAATCTTTTAAACTTAGGTTGTGGAGGAACAGAACCTTCAAATTTATCAATTTCTTTACTTAATAAATTCATCTTATCAAAAGAAATTTTTAATGCTCGACCAACATCTTTTTAATCCAGATTTAACACCTTGTTGTGTATATGTACCAATATGTGCTACATTACTTTCGCCATATAAATCTTTAATATGTTGAATTACTTTATCTCTGCCAAAGAAGCTAAAAATCACAGTCAACCTTTTTATACCCTAGCTTTCGCTATATTTATCAGAATAGACCATATCTTCACCATATTTTTATTTTTAGAATAAAAACTTAGGTTGCTCCATTTCGGGCTTTATTGCCCCTACGTCCCTTTGGACTGTGCCGTTGAACGCTCCCTATTCGAGGGCTTCTGCTGCTGATTTTTCCAATCTTATCTTTTTACGCATATCACACTTTTTGCTTATTTCATCAATATGTTGTAGCAAGATAAGCTCTAAGGATATTCCAGCAATTTAGAGCTCTTTAAGCTTTTAGATTTCTCTAAAAGCTACGACTATTGTTTAAATTGCATAAGTCTAAATATCTTTGATATTTTCTATCCAAATATATTGTTGCATTTTTATATAATAAATCTAAAATCTTTTGTGTTTTTTTAAATTTCACCAAATTCTAAAGACATAACTTCTTGATAATCTTTTTCTTTTATAATATTTATTAGCAGAAAAGCCAAGTTTTTCTTTTATATAATTATTAATAAAAATCAAGAAATTCTTTTAGTCGATACCAATTTAAAAGCATAATTGTTATTTAATTCTGTATTAGTATGAGCGATAGAACCATTTCCATCAAAAATATCCTCGAATAAAATCTGAAATATAATTTCCTAATAAAGATATATCTGGAGGAATTAAAAATATTTGTTTTGTGCTCTACTAAATTATATTTTAACAGATCATTAAACATAATTTTAGAATAATATATTATTCTACTATAGCTATTTTTAGAATAAGAATTTTTAGTTGCTTCATATGTTTTTAATAGGATGATTACTTTCTAAGCTTTTATTTAATTTTTTTCTAAATGAACATAATCACAAGTGGACAATGTTAATCCTACTTTATATGAATTATTATTCTTAGAAATATATCCATCAGCTATTAAAAACCTAACCAATAAGCTTTTTCTTCTGTATCTATTTTATTGAAAAATTTTTCATTAAAATGATATCGTGAATTAGCTTCTCATGAGATCTAGGTGTTAAATAATAAAATATGAAACTTTTCCAGTACTAATATCTAATTCTTTTCGCTATATATGAGTGATCCATGCTTTTTATTATATAAATCTACAATTTTATTTTGAACTTCTTTTGATAATTTTGACATATATGCTACCTCGTATTTATATTGATTTATAAATATTATAACATATACAATTATCTTATGCAATTATATAATCTGGTAACCCTGTTCTGTCGATAGTCAAGAAACGACCAAACAATAAATCATATTTAATTGGATCTACATTCTTAGTAATACCTAAAGCACCATAATACTAAAGCTTCCTGCCGCAGAACCACGTCCAGGGACCCGTCATAATATTATTTTTATCTGCCCAGTTTACATATTCACGAACGATTAACATATAGTCGGCAAAAATCTTTATAATTAATAATGTTTTAATTCTATAAGATAAACGTTGCTCATATTTTACAATGTCTTTAACAATATAATCATTTTTCTTAGCTAATTCGTGTACAAACCTTTATATGCAAGTTCTCTTAGTTCACGTTTAATATTTTTAGAACCTGGTAATTTAGGCATTAATGGAGTTTTTGCTTCCAAAGGTAACATCTTCACCATATTAGCAATTACTTGAGTATTTTTCATTGCTTCTAAATATAAAAGCATATTTTTCAAGTGCGACTTCTTTAACCTTTTTCACTTTTTGTTAAGAATTTTTGAAGTCTTCTTGCATCTCTTCTTCACTTTTTAGCCAATAATTATGATCGTATCTCATTCGTTTAGAATCAAATATATCTGTACCTGTACCGATACAAACTAATACGTCATGGTCTTTATTATCTGTTTTTAAAAACATAATGAACGTCACTAGTTTGCAACTAAAGGAATATCATGTTTTTATGCATTTCAATGTAAAAATTATTTACATTGATTTGATCATCAAAAATCATTAGGCTGAACTTCTAAATAAAAATCTATCTTTAAAAGATGTCTTTATACTCTAATAATATAGTTTCGGCTAATTGTTTATCGCCGCTATTTAAAGTTTTTAGCTGCCATATTCGCAACACATGCTGTCGTACAGATGACACCTTCGTTATATTTACGAAAGCATTCCCATATCGAATAAGAATCGTCCATTATACGTGCAAACTTTAGCCGCTTCGCTTTGTAATTTTATTAGATTATTCAAACCTGTTTGATTCATAGCCAATAAAATTAAATGATATTGACGTGTATCATACATAAAAGGTTTGATGCGTTCTTTGACTTCTTTAATTCCTTTAAAACCCTTTTTCTTCGTGATAACAGCTTGTGCTTCTTCTTCAGTAACTATGCCTTTCACGAAAAGCATCGGTAGCGGCATTCGTCCAACGTTCATCTATATTTTTGCCAACTCATTAGAATCCCATGTTTGATATCCTTCATATCCAAGGGATAGGCTTAACACCTTGTTTATTACATTCTTTTTGAAATTCATAAATGCCTCCCATATGGTTATGGTCGGTAATAGCCAAACTTGTCATACCTAGTTCTTTTGCTCTCGAAACTAATTTTTGGTATATGACAATAGCCATCTAAAAAGCTATATGCTGTATGTACATGTAAATGTGTAAACACTATTATTCCTCCTTAATAATGCTGTCTATTTTTAGAGTGTATAATTTAGGCTTCATAAGAGTTTTTAGTGATATCGCCTATAATTCTAACTCTATCTCCTTGTTTTAAATCCAAGATTTCCAGCACCCCAATGCCAAAAATCAATTTGTTTATTGCCATCGAATAACGTATATTTAACATTCAATTCATTATTTTTACTTGCAGATATTGCTGTAATCGTTAAATCTTTAATACAGATTTTTGGTTTAAAAAAGATACGTTGTCATATGCAAACAAGTAAAATGAATTAAACGTTTCTTTTGTTAAATCTGATAAAGTAAGATAACATAAGTTCATCTGGCTTAGAACGTACAGATTCGACAACAGATTTACTAACAAATTTATTTATTTTTATCGGTTAACGATTTTTAAAATTCTTCGACTTTATCATTATAAATAGAAAAACCACATGCTGCCGCATGACCACCAAAATGAATAAACGTTTTTCATCGTCAGCTAATAAAAATATTTAACGGATATGAATTACTTCGAGCAGATCCATGAATTACTTTCTTTTTGATCGTCTATTCCGACAAACGAAGGAAGCCCGCTATAATTTTCTAACTTACCAGCTAATATACCTAATATTCCGACAGGTGCATCATCTAAGGCTACGAGAGCTATTGCACAATCTTCGTCATAAGATTCACTATATTTTTTTCTTAATGATATCGGTATATTCTTTTGTTAATTCTTTTCGAAGATTATTATATCGTTCTACATTTTGACAAACATCTTCAGCATCTTCACTTATATCTAATAACCTCGATCGAAGATTTTTATATCGAATAGTCTTGCACAGCTATTAAGTCTAGGTGCTAAATCCCAAGAAATAAATTCACTATTCATTTTAGGAGAACCCATATTTTTAATGAACTCTCTTAAAAGTATTCGGTATGTTTCCATTATTTATTTGCTTAAAAGCCTTTTTGTACGATAGCTTGATTTACAATACTCGCCATAGGCATTACGTCAGATATAGCACCAATAGCTGCTAAATATATCAGCTTGTCTGAGAAATAATAATTATATCCTAACTGACGTTCTATTGCCCGGCAGAAATAATATGCAATTTCTGCACCACATAAATCTTTTGCCCAATGATTATTTTCTGTGATATGCTGATCGACAATAATTGTATCTGGCAATGTTTCTTGTGGCAAATGATGATCTGTTATGATTATTGGAATATTATATTTATTGCAAAGTTCTATTTCTTCGACTTTTTGTTATTCCGTTATCGACAGTCATAATTAATGGCTTTAATTGACATTTGTATCGTTCATTTATTTCTTCGATAAATTTAATGCTTAAACCGTATCCGTCGCTTCTTTCCGGGAAATACACTTCACTATAATTTTTAAATTGCGATAAAAAATTTTTTTCATTATAGTTCCGCTTGTCATGCCGTCTACATCATAGTCAGCATAAACAAAAATATCGCGCCCTTGCTTTAAATATTTAACGAATAAGGACGCCGCTTCGTTAATATTAATAATCTCTTGTTTTTCGTCGACATTAATTATTTTATCTTGATCATATAAAAATATTATATGCATCGTCTAATGGAATTTGTTTAAATTCCAAAATTTGTATGCAACCAAATCATCGACTTTTTAAATGAGATCTGTACTTATCTTTTGTAATCATAATAAGCACTCCTTTCATATATATTATAACATATGAACATAAAAAGCGAGTAGCAAAAAGCTACTCGTTTCTTTTTCTACGATTAATATCTTTTCCTGTTAATTTTTCTAACTTATTAAGAGCTGTTCTTCTAATCTTTCGATACGTTACGATATCGACATTTTAAAGCTTTAGCTACTTCAACAGGTTTGGCATTCTCTGCATATAACATAGACAAGACTAATCTTTCTGTGCTAGTAAGATTTGAGAAAAGATCGTTACAAACTTCTCCATTTTATCCACAGCTCACTAAAGCTACCATTATCGTCTACGACAATTTGATCAAGTAAATCGGCTTTATGTAATGTTGGTGACGACATATTACTAACGCCAATATCATTCATATCAGAACGATCGTAAGCATTATTAAGCTATCTTTTAGATGTCCTGGATAAATCTAAATAATTCATATCGAAATACGTAAGTTAAATATGCGTTAAAAACTACGATTAGTATATTTCATAACCATAGTCGAAAAACAATGTTTTAAATCTTGATCGACATCACATTGTTTTTGCATAATTGTCTCTTATAAGACTTAGACTTCTATTAACTTCCGCAAATTCATCTTTATTAAGATGCCAATTTTTAAAATACTTTTTCCTCGTAAATTTTTATTAGCAATATATAAACCAATAAATTCTCTTGAAACTTTGTTATTTAAATAAACCTTATCTTCTAACAAAGGTCTTTAAACATATTCAAAAAAATGGTTCAAATCTTATAAGTAATTCTTCCAATAATTCATCACGTCGTCTTGGTTCAGTATTAATACTTTGACATTCTAAGACCAAAGAATCTACTTCTTCCCATGCTTCTCTTTGTCCATCTAATATTTTATGATCGGACATTATTTTTTTCTTTTTTGGTTTTCCTTTTTAATTTTTAATTTCGTCTAAAGACATCCATTGACCATCATGGAATTGAAGACATTCAAGTCGCAACTCTTCATATTTATATTCAAAAAGTTTTTTTCTTGAGATTGAAATCGACAGTAACCTTACCTTTAATATCGATAACTCGTATACTTTTATCAAGATTAACTACAACAAAAATCAGCAATATAATTTATCGGTAAAATTTTCTTTCCGTTTTTTTCTAAAGCCTGGTTGTAGCTCATAGGTTACTTGTCTTTCAAATCTTGCGATTTCTTTATTTTTAAGTTTTTCTTTTAAGTAAATATAATAGCTTGCTTCCATTAAGCTATCAAACTTAATATCATCGACAATAGGTTTTATAAGAAAAAAATATCGACTTTTTAACTTTATCCTTTACTTGTGGAAGTTCAAAGTTTTTAATTAGCTTTTTCTTTTTATATTCTTTTCCAAAGAACATGTGTATCGCGCAAAGCTTTTTGTTTTTTATATTTACATCCATCTATTTCGTATGGCATTTATTTCCCCGTAAATGTGCGAGATATCTCAGGGATAAAATCGACATTTTGCTCGATTCTTCTCGTACCGGGAAATAAATATTATTAGAAATACCTTTTTAATACATTATTAGCAATAAAGTTTAATCGTTCGATAGAACTTATATCACGATAAGCAATAAAAGTATTATTAGTTTTTTGGATAATAAAACATAACGCCGCTTAATTGAAAATCAAAAAGCATCGTAAGCTGCTTTCCAATCAAGACTACATTTTATATCGCTATCACATTTTTCTTGATTAAAGCTTTGATCAAATACCGGATAAAATAAAAAGTATTTACCATTTTTATAGGCAACAGGACCAATATCTACTTTTATTTCTCCTTCGTCAAATTTTAAAAATATGTTCATGACCAATACTAATAATATTTATTTCTTGAGAAGAGCAATAATTATATAATTTATCTAATCTTGCAAGTCCAGAAATAACATCTTTTGGTTTTATTCTATGCGGAGCATTTTCTAATTCTTTATCTAATAATGCAGACATTTCTGGCATACCGATAATTTTTAGAATAAATACTTCCTAAAAATACATATGCAATCTTCAACAAGACGAGCGTATTGTACGCTCGTCTATTGAAATAGGTGTATTATATTTTTATATTATAAAAACCACGGACTATCAAGATAATCTAAAAAAATTGTTCACTAGTTATTTTCATAGATCATCAACGCAACTTTATAAGATTCGTAAAATAGTTGATCAGGGCTACTTAAATTAGGACGAAGAGCAGGAATATCTGACTCCTGACCTAATAAAGATTCACAAGATTGAGAAATTTTTCATACAAATATCTTCGTAAAGCATTTCTGTTCCGAACGGAAGAGTATCTTCAGATGTCGATTCTTTTAAATAATCTCGAACGATAAATAAATCTTTTATAATTATCGATAGTCATGCTATCAGTTAATATCTTACGAGTAGCATATAATAAAGACAATTTTAAAATATCAAATACTACTGGTTGAGCACTAAAACGAGCTTCGCACATTGTTTTAAGTACTGGTGTCCAAATACCGATAAAATTTTTCTCGTTCGACAGAAGTCGGAATCATATCGACTTTTTGTAACATATATTCATAAAAATTCCTCGTAAGGAGTGATTTGTTGTACTGCTTCTGACATTTTTACCCTTTTTATAATGTTATTAAAACGTTCACTATCTTGTAATGTACATTCTGTTACTTTAGAATATTCCGGAATAAAATAATAGAATGTACGTCCTTTAAATTTACTGCGTTTATTTTTAGCCCAATCGACTTCGATAATCGGTTGAATTTCTTCTTGACCTTCGCGAGTATAAAAATACTTTTTGCACTATTTTTATTTTTATTCACATCATTATGAACTAAAAAAGTAACACTTGCATCATATTGTAACCTTACAGAATCTTTAAGATCATCTAGGTTTTGGACGACCACCATGATTTAATTTACGCAAATGTGCTGTTCCAAAAATAGGAATTTGTAATTCTGTATTAGCTAATTTTTAAGATCTTCTGCTAGTGCTTCGTATTTACCTTTAATATCTTTAAAATCTTTATTTTGCGTATCTTAAATCTGATATAGAATCTATACCGATTATAATATCGTTTTGTCATCGAGCGATTTGACAAACTCCTGTGCCTTTTTTGCATGTTCTTTAATATTTTTCAAAACTATGCAAAGTAGTGCCGTCGGTCATCATGAATTGATGGCTCTGCTCCTTAAGAAGTTGAATACCTAATTTTTCTGCGTCTTAATTGTTCTTTGATGGCGTTTATATTATCTTCTTCTTCTTTTTACTCGTGGAGTAATCGCTGCGAATTTTTCATATCTTTTTGGTTTAGCGGCAACGGATATCGGAATATTCTGATCCATCGCAATAATACGAGGAATAACTTCTCCGACAGTATCATCTAATGTATAGTAAATAGCAAATAATTTATTCTTAGGATTAGTACCATAATCTTTTTTAATAGGTTGAGACATGATAGCAGTTTTGCCACCATTAGATTCACCTGCAAAAATATAAAAATCCTTTTTGTCAAACCGCTAAGTTTATCATTAAAGATGCTAAAATTAGAGTATCATAACCCTCTTCTTCTTCCTTTTTCAGTTTCTATTTCATATTTTTCATATGTTGCACGAGATAGTTCATAATAGTTTATTAACATAATTACCCCCCACCTATAAATAATTTTATTCGTTCGAGACCTATAGTTATCATAATAGATTGTATTTACTTTTTCGAGAAGTTCAACTTCATAATTTTGTTAGACTTAATAAAGAACTCACAAACTGAGCATAATCTTCTATTAAGTATAAACATATATCGACAGGTTCCATTAATTGATTAGAATATCTTTTTAATAAATATTCAATCGCACCAATATCACGACTATAATCTTTTTATAATCAGAGAATTAGATTTAGAATAAAAAGAAATTTAATAAGTCGTCCTTCGTAAACGATATTTTCATTTCTTTAAAAAATTTAATTTCTTTTTGGCGTAATAATGGAGTCTATTGAAAGTTTTGGTGGTTTCGATAGAATTTGTAATTTAGAATGAAAAATAATATACATCTCTTTTTAACAAACTATCTTTCCATAAAGAATTTGGTAAATCTGAATATTTTATCGATTCTAACGTGGACAAAAATTTCGATAATATTAGAATCAGAAAATAAATTATCATAAAGATAATCTATTGTGTATTGAGTTATATACGTCTTATCGGTAGAATGACCAAGAATATTGGTTTCATACCACATAGCATCAATCATAGGTTATCTCCTTCGTGGACTTTTACATTGTTCTCCATTATTATAACACATAAATAAAAATAAAAAGCCCGTACTAAGTACGGACTTTCTTAAATTCAATTGAATACATTGATTTTTACAGGAATATCTGCATAAAAATGTTTTTGTATTTCGAGATAATTGATTTGCTATATCGCGAGTATGAGTTTCTATTTGATAAAGTAAATTATTATTTGCATAATAACTATATAACTTAATACCTTGCTCACTACAAGTTGTTTTATGTGCAGAATATTTATTAGACGTATTGTCGGCATCTTGATTAGAAATAACTATTTCGTCGTCGATATATTTAATTAAATTTTGATAATCGTTACGAATTACAATATTGCTTCGTTCAGTATCAAAATTAGCATTATATAAATAAATATGACGTAAGCCGAAAAGGATATAAACCGAGATTATTTACAAACGTAAGATCAAAAGATAATGTCAAACTTTTAATACTGTAAATATTGTCGAAAAAGAATTCGAGTATCTTCTAACGGTTGATCATAATCCATAATAACAGCATCGTTAGTTAATTGTGTACCAGGTGTCGTAATAATAGTAATTGTTTTTAAAACAGCAGCACCAGCAAGGAATGGAGATAATTCAATAGCATTACAATTAGCAGAACCAACTATTGGATTTTCCGGAAATTCAATTGTTAATGTTAATACATTATCAGTATATTGATCAAATGTCGGTAATTTATCTGCTATTGTATCGTGTTTTAATACATCTGTAAATTCCTGATTTGTTTCGCCATTAATAGAAACGACAGCAGTCGGTTTAAAAATATAACCGACAGAGCTATTAAAAATTTAACACATTTTCAATATTCCCGATAACTTTTTGGATGAATACAATTTGCCATAAGTATCGTAAGAAGAATTATTTTTAATATTTTTGTAGTATCTACAAACAAGATTTTATTACTATTAAATATTTTTTTCGATGAAGTATATTCCATCGTAAGTCGCTTCGCTAATTCTATTATTTTTCTTTTAAAGCATCAAAAATCTTTTTCTAATCTTGCAGCTAAAGAATTATTATATTCTAAAACAGCATTCATTATTTCTAATTTTTATTATAACTTTTATGTTGATTATTAATAGAAGATTGAAGCTTTGTATAATCTTCTTTCATCGATTCTACTAAATCAACAAAATATTTTGACGTATTTTTTACTTCCATTAATAACCTCAAATTAAATAATTAATATATATAAAAATAGCTGGATAATTTTTCTAATATTTCATTATACACAATATTTATTTGAGAATTTTTAGACTCTTCTTCTTGTAATTTTAATGTGCTTAACATTATTTCATTATGCAAATTAAAATAATTAAGGACAAATTTATCATATTCCACGGGCCATTATTTCTAATATTATATTTAATCATATTCGCTATACCTATTTTGTTTTACGGCTAAAGATTTTATTTTGATTTCCTTATTTGTAGGATTATCAATTACCGCTACTGGTTTTTCATATACAACTTCTTTATTATAGCTAATTGTTTCTAACATATAGCTATAAACATTTTCATAAAAAGTTTTAGAATATAATTTATTTTTCTTTTACTCTACATTTATCGACTGCACAAAAACTATACCGTTTGTTTTGTATTGATAAATGTGAATATAGCTGCATTTTAAATGTAAATTTTTGAACGCGATCTTTTATCGTAACATAATGATTATCAATATTAGATTTTATCGGTTCTAAAGAAAAAAATTAAAATCAGCCTGAGTAGCATTATAAATATATAATTCTATATCGTATATTCCAGTATATTCTGTTTTATTATATTCGCTTATACTAATATATTTACCATTGACGAACATCATATCTTTTACCGCTATAAATATAATATTGATTTTTGATATGCGTTATCTGGATTGTGTTCAAGCATAAAAACTTCCGTTATATTTATTAGAAGAATCAAGCTCAAAAAAACTTTGTTTTAATTTCTGGACTACCAGGAACTATAAATAAATTTTCATTTGACTCATAATTTTTGAATATTTTTGGCTAGGCGTTAATTCTAATACAGCATTAGTATTTTTCTAAATTTTCTATATTAGCTAAGAATGCTAAAAGTAGCTCCTTCATATGTCGTAAATTCAGGAAGCTGAATATAGCTTTTTACCATTTTTATTTTGTAATATCAAAATTACCGGCCTGAGTAAACCAATGTATCACCAAAAATAGCAATGGTTTCGAGCTTGCAACGACTATAATATTGATCGGCAATTCTTTTCTAAATCATTTAATTTAATAGAAATAATTTCTTTTGTTTTATTAAAAATTAGTTACAGTTATTTCATAAACTACTTTATATAATATAAGAAGATCATTATAAAGAACAGATAGTTCATTGTTAAAATCTTTTACGTCTAGCTTAGATCCACTTTGAATATATTTATGTTTAAATAATGAAAATTGCGTTTCATAATCATCTAAAGCTGTAGATAAAGATCCTTCATTAAGATATTCTCCGAGTGCTAATGATTTTTCCGATAAGGCGCTGTTTATAATATTCAAGTTTATATATTTGATCTTTATACATTAGGCACCTGCTTTCCTAAACATAATTTAAAAATTAGCCAAATATGGAGAATAATTATATGCTGTCGGAATTGTTAATCCGATTTGAATACTCGTAATTGGTTCATCAATATATTCAACATAATTTTCTTTTAAAAGATGTTTTTAGAAAAACTTAATAAATTTAATTCCCTTTTTGTCACTATTAATAGGTATTACATTATATTGTTTACCATTAACAATTAAATTATATGTTACAGAATTCTTTAAATTATTTCTAATAAAATCTGGAATATATTCATTACAGAATATTCAGACAGTAACTGCTCGTCCAGTTTCTATTAAATTATGAGTCAATCCTGTTCCGTTATTAAATTCAGTCCCTTCGTCCTTGAATAGAACTTATACGAATAATTTTTCTAGATACACCAAATTAATATTATCATTTATTTTTATTTTGTTATCATCTATTTTATGACTATACATAGATAGTCTTACATATTTTGTATTAGGAAATACTAAAAGCACCAGAACCATAAATATATGTAAAAATCTGAATAACTATTATCTTGTTTGTTAGAATTATATCTCCTTCGAATGTTTTTATGCCAATTAACATTATCGTCAGAAATTTCAATAGCTGTTATATGAACGTCGCTAGTATCAGAAAAACAATTTCATTTTATTCCATCATGAGAAACAGCTTCAAATGTTAATTGAACCTTAGCAGGTAAATCATCAATATTAATATCGTCAGTTTTTATTAGATGTATCATAACTGAATAATCTACTATATTCCCAGAATAAATTGCCGACATTATTATACATATAAGATTCATTAGCTGTATTCATTAAATCTTTTTGCATAACAAAAATCAGATTGTTTGGAAACTACATATTCATTTCCGACATAGCCATTTCCATTAATGTTTATTAATTTTAATGTTGCTTTCTTTTTCTTTAACTTGCGAAGCTGTTATACAATTTCTATATTGATAAAGATTAGATTTTTATAGAAAAATTATTTGCAGTTAAAGGAATAATCGTATTAAAATCTGTTATGTTCCCACAGATCATATTAACATCTTTAACTCGTTCTTCTTCTGCTTTAATTTTTCATCGATACTTTTTTATTCTTTCATTCGTTTCGTATACTAAATTTTCTATTTCACTTACGTTATCAATAATATTCATGCTTAAATTTAGTATATCGAAAGAAGCCTCTAACACATTTTGATTGATGTTATCATAAGAAATTTCTTCTTCTTCATTTATAAAATGTGGATCAAATAGAGGCTCATTAGGAGAAAAGCTAATGCTTTTTCTATATGTTTCAAACTTTTTATCATCTGCTAATGCCTGAAGATATGCTTGGCGAACAACTGTGTTTTTTTAAATCTTCCACTCGAGTTTTTCCTCCGTGAGCATTAATAATAATATTTTCAATCTTTATGGCATATTACCGACATAAACATGTTTAATAATTTTTAAATAAATTTTTATTGCTATCAACATGAATCCTTTTTCCTTCTGTCGGCACATAAGATACAACAAGTTCTTTTTGTTGTCGGCAATTTGAGCATCGATAGCAGCTCGATTATTTTTCAAAAATCTAATAAATTATTATATGTGTTATAAAGAACCATGCCATTTTGAGTTACTTCATTAACGACAATAGGAACGAGGTTTTTGTTAACTTCAAAACGCAAAGGCATTTTTACATATAATTTTTCATACATAACTTGAGATTGATTATATGGAATTATTGGCTTTTTCGTTGCTGTTATCTATAATACAAAAATTCTAGACTATAATAATCTTCCTTTTTTTGTTGTTCTAAAAGTATTTAATGTAACATAATCACAGTTACCAATCTGTATAAGTTTAGAAATAATGCCAGAAGTTAATGTAGCATTATCATATTTAAAAGATAAATTATTGATACCAAATTTATAATTTGTAATTTGTGTTTTCAATCGTATCGGATTGATTTGCATTTCTTGCAGGGAATAGGATGACTGACTATGTACTAATAGTATCTTGATCATCAAGAACTATGCCGATATCATAACCGTAAGTTTTTTTACTTATCTTAGTTTCTTCAGCCATCATTTTCTCCTAAATATTTTGTTACATCGTTTTTGTAATAAATTTCAGCCATTTGCTGTTCTTTTTGCTTTTTCAAATTTTTTTAATAATCGAAAAAATCTCCGTAAAAATCATTATCCATAAAATCCTTTTTGAACTATTAGCTTTAACGATTTTTAGATTCAATGATCGGATCTCCCGATTTTTAATGTAATTACAATTAATGATACTTCTTGAGGTTTAAAGTATTTATTAAAACGATATTCTTGTATAGAATTATTTATCGTAAATGTACCTGTACAATTAACTAAATTACAAGATACCACATTCAATGTAATAGGTTCTAATAATTTTATAATAAATGTGCCGAGCTTACTATTATTTTGAGTAATTGCATTTTTAGAAAAAACAAATAACCGCAGATCCATGTTCTTTATCTATATCGACAGAATAAGCTTCTGTTGTCGACACATTTTTAAATAAATCGATAATACCAGATTGCATTGTTGTATAGTCGATAGAATTTTACAGCATTATCAGTTCTGTCTGTTATTTTTACTATTATCTAGCTCAACATTATAAGTTATAAAGTTTTTGTCTTGATATAATGAATAATCCAAGTTTAACAACTTGTCATTAATATCCTTATATTTTTATCGACAATATCATTAATATAATTAATTAAATATTCGTTAGCATCTTCTAATACTCTGATATTTTTGAGTCAAAATCGTTTAAAGCTATTTCTACACCATTTAAAAAGTATTAAATTCATCAGAATCCATAATTTTTGATGGGTCCAATTGTGGAATATTAATACCTTCTTTTTAAATTATTTAATTGTTCTTGAAAAATCTTTGTTATTTTGCAATCATTACTTTTTCCTTAGATAGCAAAAAGCCGAGGGCAAAGCCCCCAGCATTTCTTATTAATTATTCGAAATCAGAAGCGAAGCTACTGTAATCTCTTTAAAGAGCACCCATTTGTTCTTTTTCATGTAACATCACTGTTACTCAATTCTGGGTTTTCCCAATATACTTGTACTTCGAAATCATTATAATCGACAACATTTTGACCTTCTTCATATAAAGGAGTTTCAAAAATTAATCGATCACTTACGCCGTCGGCATAAGAGTGTACGTCTTTGACAACTTCTGTTAACGGAAGAATAAAACGTTTAAATTGGCCTTTCGTAATAATACCATCTTTAAACTTATATTCTCTAGCTTTAATTGCTACGACATAACCGACACGATAAATCGGATCGTTATTATTAACAAGCACAGGCGTATTAAATGTTACATCTTCATTATTAAAGCCCTTTTTAACCTTAGAAATGTTTTCACCGATAACAACATCGACAGGCATTGAAATATCTGTTTGGTCGCCACGACTGCAATTCCATGGGTTTATTAATTTCAGTTTGAGACTTAACTCATGCACTGAATTAATTGTAACATTTTTGCGTTTCGTTTCAAGTTAACAGCATCGGTAGTAAATAAAGATGGAGAGCTTATAGTATTGGCTTCATATAATCCTTCTTTTTTAATTCTTAGTTCTACCCTTGCTTTAGAAGCATGTTGTAATCTGCGATTGTAAATATGTGCAGAGTATAATCCTTCATTAACAGGGCTCGGTTGATTTGTTAATTTTTGTTGAGTTCTAAATAAGAAATAAAAGATCTGTTTTTAGTATCTTCTGTTTTCTGTTAAGGCGTGTTCAACAGAAACGTCAGATTTGCGTTCGTAATTATAGAAAATATTATTTAATTGAAGATCATTTTTATTATGATTAATTAATTCAATTTCATAATAATTTTTCTGTATTAACTTCCATAAATTCTACAATCAAACAATAACGAGTTGGATCTTGATAATAATTATCTGGAATAATAGGATATTTTTCCATCTTGTTGGAAGCTAAATTTTACGTATTGACGTTCTACAGTAGCACTAACTGCTTTTTGGTTGAGTCTTTGCAAAAGAATTTAAATTTATCATCATTATTAGCTAAAGAAGATTTATAAGCAGCTTCTGCTTGTTGACCATTTTAAAACAAATCGACATCGCGAGCATCAATCAAGTAACAATTAATAGGCCCAGGATTGCCGTAAGCTTTAATACAAAGTTCAACTGTTTTTAAGAAACCGGTTTTACCTTCGCTAAATTTTTAATGTCGTAGCATAACCTAAACCTGGTTTTCATCATCTTAACAAATTCACGATTAGTGTCGTCAGTTTCGCCAGATGCATATTCTTCATCGCCCATAACTGTTTCGAGTGGTCGAGCAAATAAAAATCACCATTAAAAACAGCACCATAAGATTTAAATACTTGATAATGCTCTGCATTTTGTGTGATTACACTATTTGCAATATTACGATCAAGAACTAGCTTAAAGTTTACTTTATCGACAGAAGCAACCTGTCGAACACATTGTAATCCTGTACCACTATTAACTATAGCAATAAAAATCATATTGAGAGAATTGATCCATATCTATATTTGCAGGAAATGCTAATGTTTTTGCGATCATCTTGTACGACATTTTTAGTGTTAGCTAATTTTTCATTCAAATGCACTTGATTAAAATTATGGAAACAATCATAATAGCCATCATAAAAAGCCAATGTCATAACCATTTTTAGCTAATTGGCCGCGAAGTTGATATAGTTCATCTCTCAAAGCTAAAATATCGTCGCTCAAATTTCTTTTTAATATTTTTTTGTTCTCGTCGTTAAACTATTGCCAGTATCTACTGTCATATAAGAAGATGCTGGTTTGCCATCAAGTTTAGAGGGCATTGTTAATAGTTTCACGATCACCATCGATACTAACGGCGATTCGGTTAGCGGTAATACCGCCAACCTTATCAACATCTTCTGCATTAGTATCGCTATGATCTGTTCGATAAACCAAATTACCTTTAGCTATGACTGCTTCAGTAACTGCATCCATATCAATTTGATTTATCGTAACCTTAGTAAAAGTCTTGTGCCATTATGTTCTCCTAAACACGATAATCGTATGTTATAAAGTGTTTTTATACTTGTAGTATATTCCTGATTTGCCTGTACGTTTTTCCAGGCTTCCATTTTTGTCTTGATTTTCCAAAACAAATCGATGTATAAAGGATCGTTTGCTAATAATGCTGCAACTTTTTCGATCAGTAAATGTAATGCAGCTTTTATATTTATTTAAAAACATATCCACTTACTATATTACGACTTAGACCAGTAAATAGACCATTAATATAGAATAAAACTTCATCTTTTCGTCTCTAGAATTTGCGGATCGATGTCATAATCACCGATCGAGAATTCTGGAATACGATTATATTTCATTTTTGAATGTTTCTTCTTTTTCGTTTATAGTCTTGTCTTATTTCGATTGTAATTCTATCAGGTTGAGCATGATGAATAGTGTAAGATGTGTCTGTTTCTTTTTATAGAAAGATTCTGTTGGATAATTACTTGCAGTTGTACCAACATATGGACGATCAGACTTAATAATCTGAATTGTTTTATTACAATTAACGTCCAATCATCTTTTGGCAAACGAACACCATTACGATACACAACTAAACGACCAGGATATAAATATAATTCTGTTTGTTTTTGGTATTTCATAAACATTTGTACCAATAGAATTAGTATTATCTAACGTAATAACATCCATAACTTTAGAAGCACCAACTTCCAATTGTTCTATCGTATAATGAATTTTTCGCCAACCTTAATATCATTAGCAGGAACTAAGAAAGTAATAGTAGTACCATCATCAGATTCGACATAATCGATATCAAGTATTTGTCTAACACCGTTTCTAAAAACTGTTAAAGAGTTTACACGAGGCAAATATTTATCATATTGCATATGATAAGTTCGATTGGTAGGATCTGTAGAATCAATGACAAAATTACCAATCTTAATAGCATTTTTCTGAGTCACCAGCATATTTATATGCATAGATATTAATACTATCTTCTGGTAATACAGGCACATTCATTTTTACAGAAGATACCGTATTCTCATAAGAAGTTACGATTTTTCTTAATATCTTTTAATTCTTTTTCTGTAGCTAATCTCCAGATTTTTATAATCGTCATATATTTGTACAGTAGCCGCATCAGTTAAATCGTCAGGCATAAATAAAAACTACTTCACCATCTGCAGTACTCTCTTGACGATCTTTTGGAGATACAGGAGAAATTAATGGTTGTTGATTACATAATAATTTACCATTTTGATATACAAGACTGTCGCTAAGTGTGCCAACATAATATGTATCCATTGCACTGGCACCATCGAATAGTCTATCATCAGGATCGCGTAATAATAAATATTCTTGACCTGGGAATAATCCATCTTTTAAAGTAATGTAATTATAATCTTTATTCCAAATAATATTATTAGGATTAATTAACATACCATCTAAGAACAAAAATAACTTCGTCAGTATTTGTTATTACTCGTGGATCATAATAAATCATATTATTTCCACTATGACCGATTTTGACCTTGTTGAACAATTAAAGATTGTTCGCCAGTATTATAAAATTGCTGTTCCATCTAAATTAGTAGAACCAGTTGCTGTATTTAATGTTCTATTAGTTCAGCAATAATATGATTATCAAAATTAACTGTACCGGCAGCATAAGCATTTTCTTCTCCTGGAATATATGCTTTCAATAACTGTCCACGGCATATTAACTTTTGCACGAGGAACGAATATTTTATTATCACGATAAATCAAACCACCGAATGTCGGATGAATTAATTCACCTGCAACAAATACCAATGGAGATTTAAATTCTTTATGTAAAGAAATAATACCCTGATTATCTAAATTTGTTTTCGACAATGTAACCAGAATCTTTTTGAAGTTTTTAAATACATGAACTTCATCTTCTTTATAAATTTTATCTTCTAATTTTACAAGTTGATTTTTTAAATCGACATCATAAAATTGTTCTTCGAGCATTAATCCGTCGAAGAATAAATTAATAGATTCTGGAAGATCAGGGATATGGAAACCTTGGAATAAGTTACCGTTATTTAACTTTTTAAGAGATCCAGTATAATTGATCCAATTAAAGTCATATGTTACAGCTAAGATGTAATCATAGTTTTGAACAGTGCGATAATTTAGTGCAATTTGTTTATGTAAAATAACATAATCGCTAAAGCGTTTATCCGGATCATCTTTTATAGTATTGTCTTGTTTTTCCTAATTTATCGACAACAACTTTTATCTGGCTTATTATAATTAATTCCAGGATTTAATTGTGCATTAATTTTATCGACATCAGGAATTCCAGAGGTATTATTTAATGAATTCGCTGTACTATTTGTTATACCGGTTTCAAAAGATTCACGATAAGGATATAAATGATCCCCTTTATTCTCTCAGCTTTTAAATCCATAAAATTCTGTATTGTTAGGATTAATATCGATAACAGCATTTTGTATTGCTATCATCTTTATTTATTTTAAATAAACGTTTAGTTATATTAGAAAGTTTTTGGGAATTTATATGTAGAGCACTTAAATTCTTATTTTTGGAGCCTTTATTGTTGGATATTGAAAACAAACAGTATTAACTTTTTCATAATCATCGACTAAACTATTTTCAATAAAAGATTCTATCGTTATTGACATTAGGAATTACATACTGAGTTCTATGATTAGGATCCACTAAAAGATCATGTTCTGGAGCAGTAAAAAGGATCTTCCCATTCTGGATTAAATTCTTTTACTTTTTCGGCATAGTTATCTTTAGAAGCCTGATAACCAGTCTTTAATTCATTTTCATATCGCTTAGAATCTTGATTTCTTAAAGAAGGAACTGTAACATTGCCAACAGATAACAATGGACTAACTAATGCAAAATCTGCAGAATGCTGCTTCATTAAATTGAGCATCGTCAGCTTGAATAGATTTAATAGGGTTTCATTCTCTCCCGTCAAAATATAATAGAATACCATTATATATCCAAAGTTGACCTTTAATTGGGTTTTGCCGGAGTTGTTTCTTCCATAAGATGTGTAATAAGCTGGAATTTATTATCATAAATATTTACCCATGCTTTTTACACCATCATAATATTTTAATTCATTTGTTCTATCATTACGCCATAAAGCACCATGGGTAATATTGTCAGGAACTGCTTTAGAACCAGATACCTTTTTCTTGCTCTGACATGTCAGGATTAATGTCTTTTACAGCAAGAAAAAAATATCATACATCTCTTGATTAAAGAGTTGTTCAGATCCTCTGCCTTGTTTAAAAGTTCTATTTTTCTTCATACAAATACCTTAACCCAAATCTTTTGGAGCAAAAATAATATATTGAAATTCAATTCTGTCTGAACCAGTATTCCCAACATAGATAAAATTATTATCTTTTTTTACCCACATATCGCCAACTCTTCCTTGATTTTCTTTATATAAAGGTTTTATCGATACAAAAGCTGGAACTATTCCGACGTTTCTAGAATCATGAACATTATGTTGAATTCTTGTTTCATCTCCGTTACCAGAGAATGTTCCTCGACCAATCTTATAAGCAATAATATTGCCTCCAAGTTGTCGATATTTTTCTTCAAATTTTAAAATAAAATCTACCTTTGTTTAGAATTATAATATAATTGAGTCGAATCAGTATTATCTAAATTTTTCACTAGTAATAATCGGTTTATTAATTTTTATTAGAATAAGATTCTTTTTCTTCTGCTGTTAACCATCTTCTAAGATTTGTAGACTTTATAGAATTAGCTAATAATTTGAGTTTTTATTTCTTCGATACTAGCTAATTTATCAAATAATTTTAGATTATTAATTGCTTCTAATTTATCTGTTAAATCAGATAAATTATTAAAGATGTTGGCGTATGTAGAATACGCCAAATCTTTTAACTTTGTCTTTATACTTTACTACCCATCTCATTCATTTTATACTTCCTAACGGATAAACAATTAAACATTGGAAAGCTCCAGTAAAGGAACCGGTATTATATATTTTAATAGTATCAGAAGTATAAGAAACGGAAATTTCTCCAAGATCGCCAGCCGTATATTCAACACATTGAACGTCGACGAACAATGGCATAATTAATTGACCCTCAGAATTAAACTTATTATTTCTTATTATTGTAGGGTTGAGAATTACCAGAAAAGAATCCGTCGACAATTTTAATATTGTCGAAAGCAGAAGAGCCGCCAGCAAAATATTTTGATTATTTACCCTGATATAAAATTTAGAATTTGCAGCATCATAGCCAATTTGGTTATTAGCTAATTTATCTTGCATCGGAATAGGATTATTTAATTTATTATTCCAATTATTTTCTTCATCTGTAGCAAATTGATGCTTAGAATCAGTAATGATATTGTCAGGAGTAAACACATCAGGCAAAAATCCAGATTCTAAAGCTCTTTAGAAATAAATTTATCATAAAGACCAAGATTAGAAATAGCAGCATCTTTATCTTTTTAAAATCTGATAAATTTTTGTAACGTCTAATATTTCATCAGACGATATTTGTACCCATTTTTTTAATTTCATCAACATATACTAATACTTTCATACAATCACCTATACCTTACTGACAACACGAATAATTCGCGCCATCATAGGGAATCCTTCTGTTCTTGTAATAGTATAATTATCTGGTAAAAACTATTAATCGCAATATTGTCGCATCCTACGAATGCTCCAGTAGTAATAGTAGTAACAGATGGCAAAAATCAATGTATTTAAATGTGGACAGTTTTTAATTGCAGAAAGCATTAATATTCGTTACATTTTTCAATTCAAGATGCATTAAAGTATCGCAATCATGAATTGCATTCGTAGCAACACCAATATAAGTATCACCAGATTTTGCTGTTTCTTCTGTATAATCAGGACCTATAGAATTAGCTTGAATAATTGTCGTAGATCCTGGCGAAGAAATTTCAGGAATAGTTACAGCATCATTCAAATTATCAATAGCAGATTCAGGGACATTAAATAAATAACTTAAAGTTGCAATATTTTTCAGCAGCCTTAGCTGATTTTATAGAAGCAATATAAGATATTTGTCCTTGAATATTAGATAATTGTGAATTAACATTATCAATAGAACTTGATACGAAAGATAACGTAGCAGATTTATCTTTTAGATCACTATAAATAGCAAATAAAATTTGAGAAAAATGCTGCTTTATTATTCGTATTAATTCCAGTATTATTATTTTGTTAAAATTTCTTGAACATAATCTTGAAACTCTTGCTTATTCAATATTGTATATTCGCCAACAAATGTTTTAACTAATGCTTGTTCAAAAACCAGTATCAAAAGCATTAGATACCAGGTCAGCAATACAGTATTAATATTTGTAGACAATTGATCGATTATATTTAATTTAGCGATAATTGAATCATCCAAATCTGAAGCCTTAATTTTAATATCTTTTTACGATAAGAATTGAGATCTGTTAAAGAAGCAGCTCCAGATAATTTATTAGAATGACTTACTAATTCTCTAAAAGTGTGGTTGTAAATCAGTTTGCAAAATCAGCAATAGTTAATTGCTCATCAAGTTTTTCTATATCTTAAATCTGCAGAATTCTGAGTAATTGCAGTATTTGGTAAATCATTAATTATATTTTTAAGTGTTCAATATCATTAGCTACAAAAAGCTAAATTTGCAAATGTAGCATTAATAGCATTTACTTTATTATTAATGTCTCTAACATTTTTAGAAAAATTCATCGCTTAAATCATTTAGCTGAATTTTTCATTTTAGAACGATAATTAGAATCGGCATCTGATTTATTTAATTTTTGTAAGAAGAGCATCAGAAAAATCTTGCATTTCAGTAACAAGTGTATCTAGCTCATCATTTAACATTTGCTTAGTAAGTTTATCGGATGCTTTATTAAACCATCCTGTTTTTGTCGCAGAATTTTTTTCTAATGAAATAATACGATTTCTTAATTCTGAATCATCATAAGAAATAACGCCTTGAGAAGCTGTGCCAATATTAGTAAGCAAAGTTTTTAATGCTGGATCCAACTGATCCAAATGTATCTGAGAGATTGCTTATTTGATCAATTTGATCTTGCAACTCTTTTGAGATAACATAAATTTTTCTATTTTTAGCCATTTAAAACTCCATAATATGTAAATAATTATTTCTTATCGATATATTACTCCAAATGACTTTTTCCTTTAGTTTAGAAATGTCTTTATTTAAATACATTTCATAACCAGCTTGGGCCATTTTATTAATGTCATAATATTGCACATCTACCAGCAGCCAATCTCTAAACAGTCAATATCAATACCAATTCTTTGGGAAGTTAATTCTTGTAACTTATAATTTTGTTTATTACAAGTAATAACATTATTTACTGTTGCAGAAATTAAATTTTTATCTTCAATATAAGATCCTTTATCTAGTTCAAAAACAGCAAAAAGTGTCTTTTTGATCATGATATAAAAAAATTTATGTCTACGTTCGTTTCTATGATTTATATAAGTAATTGTTTCTTTATCTTTATCAATATCTATAACTAAAAAAGGCTCTTTTTATAATTCTGTTACCATGGATAATTAAGTTAGATGTTTGGTTTTTGATTGAACACCTCTTCTAAAGGTGTCCAATCTTTTTTATATATAATTTAACTTTTATATTTCCAGTTTCATCATTTATTAATAATGATCCATCTGGAATAAGTTCCATTTATAATCAGTATTATCATAAATAAAAAGAAGCTCTGCCATTAGATATTAATCTAGATGATATTTTTAGATCCTTTTTATCGGCATATTATTTCCTATACTGTTTCTAAGTTAATAACATAATCACAATCGACAGCTGAATTATCTTCAATATGAACACCTATATTTATATGAGGCCTAGAAATATTAGCTTCGTTTACTTGATTAATAATACTGCCATATTCATCTCGATAATGAATGTCGACAGGAATTAAATAACTATATTGTCTATAACCATTAACATCGACATTACTTCTACCAATATATCTTGGTTCGGCAAAATTATATTTATTTAAATTAGTAATCTTGAAAACAGAATTCTCAAGAGCTTTAAACGACATTCTAATGTATTTATTACCTTTAATTGTATAATACTTATTCTTAGGTATTTTATTAGAAACCAAATCCATAATAGTATATTCTTGAGGAATTTCTTTATCTTCTGCCTAAAACAGTAGATATAACTTTAGACAAAGCATTATTTTCTTTGTCGTCAATATAAATGATAAGTATTGAATACCATCATTTTAATTTAACAGAATAAAAAATAATTCGTTTCGCCGTTATTAACAACCTTATTAGCTAATGTTAATCCTTCTGGATAATTAGAATTAGCAATAATTTTAGGTTCTTTTTGTATTTAGTCGTAACTATTATATCAGCGTATTGATCGTCTAACGTAACTAATCTGATTTTTTAGAAGTTATTTCGATAGAATTTCTGCCGGATCTTGTGCGCGAACAACAATACCATTTATTTTCGTTTGTAATTTATCCGCTTTTTAGCAATCACATCGATAAAAATAAGATTTAGTTTTTCTAGGAAGTTTAATCTTATATTTGCCCGGTTCATATTCTTCAAATTTTGTATTACCAAAAAATCTTCTGAAGATAGAACAGTAAAGTTACATTTTTTCATCGCCTTGTAAATGTAATATTGTATAATCTTTAAAAGGCTCTTGTCTAAACAAAGCAATATCGACTTTAGAAGAAGTATGTACTTCTTTAATAATAACGTTATTATGGTACCAATCGTGAGAACCTTCGACACGAATATTAAATGTTTCGTTATAATTAATAGGTATTCTAAATGTAGACCATGCACGATCTACTTTTTCTATTAACAACTTCGACATTATCTTTTTCAACAACTATATTTGCTGCCATTAATAGTTTTTTTATAAGTACTAATAATTGCATTGCATTATAATCATATCTAATAAATACTGTAAGAGGTAATGGTTGTTTTACTGTATCGCTTACTTACTATTTATCCAAAAGTCACCCAGATTCAGGATTTTGCAGGCTCTTCTTCTTGATTAAAAATTCTAGAACAGGATTTTTAATATCGTATCGTTCGACATAATAAAACATCGATTTCACAACCCTGTTCTAAATCATTAGAATTAAGAACAATATGTGTGCTATCTAATTCTTTAAGAGTACGCGTTGCAGGAGAACATTCAATCGTATTATTTATTAATGCCTTGATATGGTTATTGCCAGGAATATATTGACCTTTATCAAGTTCAAAAATAAAGTTATTTTTACAGAGTAGCGTCAGATGCTTTATTTTTCCATTAACAGTATAATATAATTTACCTTCGACCATGTCGTATTTTACAAATACGATTTTTATCGACGAGCATTCGAGAAGATTCTTCGACAATAACTGTTTCATCACCACGAATTTTTAATGCAGCCCAACTAGGACCATAAGTAGAGAAGGGATCTTTTGGATCCCTATTATCTACATTATAACGAAGTTTAATACCGATATTGTTTTTCTTTTTGGATCGACAACAATCGTACCAGATTTTGCGGAGTTCCAATCATATGTTTCATAATCATGATATATAATAGGGAAGACCTATTGTTTTTCAAAATAATCATTAAAGCTTGAACATATTTAACTTTAACTCCTAAATTAGTATATTCTTCGTTCATTCTTCCGCCTTTTATAGCAATTTCTTCTAAAGCAGGCCATCGATATTTTTCCATGAATCTACTAACTATAATTAATGTCATAAGAAAAAGAAACAGTAGGTGTATAATTATATATCAAACCACTAGAGTATGAAGTATTTGTAGAAAAATCTAATATTATACTTTAATATTATTCTTGTTTACGACATTTGAAAATAATGTTGCAAATATTCCTGGCGGAGCATTTAATTCTTCGAGATTAGCTTTTTGCAATAGATTCAGCATCATTATAATAACTATATCTATTCCGCTAGATACTCCTCAAAATCATCGACATGTCTTGCCGTAATAGAAGGATTTTCATTCTGTCGAAATTATATCCAAATATTTTTCTTTTCTCAGGTTTTGCAAAATATGAAAAATTCAAGATTTGGCATATTTAATGTATGATATGTACTATACCCACCCTTATTTTTCAAATATAAATACTTTTGCATTTTGGAGCATTTAGTTTTATAATTATCTGGAGATTCATTTAGTTTATTATTACTTAACATGCTATCTTCAAGAATTATAGCTTCAATTGTAGGGGAATCAATAACGAACTTTTCTAGTTTTACATTTATAAAACCAACATCAAATAATTTTTAAGTTAGAACCATCTAATATAACTTCTTTAATTTGTTTAGCTTCATAAAAGAATTTCTAGCAAAATTTTTAAAGTTATTTTTAATCCTATTAAATGATTGCTGTGTCATATTAGTACGATAAAAAGAAGTATCACTACTATTGCTGAAAATAAATTTCCTTTTTCTAAAGATTCTATATCCATCTTCAACAACTACTTCTTCTCCAAGATAATCTGTTGTTAATGTTCTTTTTCTGTAAACAAAATCTTCAACATTAGAACTTAGAAAAAGCATTATATTTAAATTCTTTAAAGTAATTAATATTTACTTCTGTTTTCAATCTTGATGCACTAAGAAAGAATCAAAACCAGCAACATTCAATGAAGAAGTTACAAAATCAAGATTATCAATATAAATAGCTCTACACTGAACAAGACATTCTTGAGCATCACATATTTTCATTAAAAATATCTTCCAATATAATTACTAGGAAAATTATTTTATCTAACGCTTCACTATTATTCTTTAGGATGCAAATAATAGTTTGTATACTTTCTAAGATCTACAAATTTTTAGATTTGTAAAACCAAAATGAGAGAAATTTTTAATAACATTATTAACTGCTAAATTGTCAGAATATTATATCTGTTTTTAATAGTATTATAAGATCTATTCATACCAAGAATTCTTGGTGTTCTAGGAATATTTTATGAGATATAACATCCTTCTTCATCTATAAAAAGTAATAGAAGGTGCTTCTATTGTAATTAATTCAATTGTTGAATTATTAAATAAAATATCCTGTATTTTTAAATGATTATTTCCAGATTTTTATAATAAGATTAAAAGGATCAGAAAATGACTCAAATGATGGAAATGAGAATATTTTTATCAACAATAGAATATTGTGCATTATTTGGTAAATCAACTAATCTATAATTAATTCCATTATCTATATATTCTTTCATCTTTTAATACAATAGTTATATTATTGTTAGGCCCAATATTTTTAGATTTTATTCCAGAATAACTGATGAAAGGATTAGAAAAAGAAAAATTATTTAATTTTTTATCTTAGTATAATCTATAAGAATAAAGGAATTATGAAAAATGGAAGACCACTATCAGATACTTCTTCAACATTTTTGCCACAATAATAGCGTTAACTGCTAAATGATCATAATCACCCAAGAAGAAAGAAGGAATTTTTACCAGAATAAGAAATAAGCTAATTTAACAGAAGAAGCTTTTTCTAATGGATCAATATTCGTATTAAATCTTTCAATTCCTACAGTATTGAATATGTTATAAAAATCAGTTAAAAATTTCTGATTATTGCTTTTAACGTGAATAACATTACTATCATTAATGTCACAATTTAAATACATTGCAGGAGAAAAATCGCTATCATCAATAGAAAAATATTATCATTAAAATAAGCAGACACATAAAAATACGACATCTTATTTAGGGAATAATAATATTTCAGAATTAAAATCTAAATATTTATAACTATAATCAAAAAAGTTCATTCCAACAAGTTAAGATAATCTCTGATCCTTTTGTATGTGTTCTATATGTATCATTAAAATATTTTTAATTCTTTAAGCTTATCTAATATAGAATTTAATTTAGTATGAACATTATTATTATATTTTTAAAGCAACTAATTTTACTAAATTAGGATGAATATATTTTTATATTATTATTTACAGAATAAGAATTGTTTTACAGGACTTCTCAAAAGAGATTTAGTAAACCTATATATTTCTGTATATTTTTCATTCATAACCGATTCGATATTTTTATTTGGAGTTATTAATTTTTTTCTAAATTTTTCCAATGAAGAATATTTGTCGGAACCGTTATTTCTGGAGTTACTTTTCATTGACATTAATAACAATATTTCTATCTGATAATAAATCATCAAAAATTATTAACTTTAAATACAAAAATACATACTCGATTCATTATCACTATATGCATGTTGTAAATAATCGCTAATAAGTGGTAATGGTTCTAATGTTTCAACATTTGATAAATCTATCTTACCATAAATATGTTCATAAGAAGAAATTGATCCATTAAGTTTTTCTTTTAATTCTGATCCTCCTAATGTTGGTTTACAAGACGTATCTGCATAAGAAAGAACAAGATCTTTTTAATTCTGGATTGGATGTTAAATACAGATCTGTATAAATAAAGAGCATCTTCATGAAGTTTTTCCAACTTTAATTTCTAAAGCCTGATAAGCATTTGAATTATACATATCAATATAAGGATTAATTACATATGAATTTAATAATGAAATATTGTATTCTGGTAAATTAGCACCTGGAAGTGTTCTTATGATTTCTTTAGTTTTATATAAAGGATGTTCAAATACAAATTTAACGTTATAATCTTTTTATTCTTTTGTCTTAACCTGTAATAAAGCCCAGATTCTCCCGGAGAAAAGTATTTACATCACTATGAAAGTGTCGCATATTCTGTATTCTGTTCTGTTCTAATTATATTGTTATTTGCATCGTAAACAGTAATTTTTAGTTTTTCAGGACCGACTAAAAGCAGCTGCCCAACGTCTATTACTGAAATGTAACTTGATTAACATCAAATGGAATAACAGAATCTACTTTTTATAACCTTCAACAGTTACTGTTTTTGATTCAGGAACTTTTATCTTCTTTTACTGCTTCGATAATAAAAAGTTTTTGTTTCAGGATAATAGAATAATGGAATTCGATACGCAACATCTTCTATCGATAAGTTTCTAGGATTAAATGTATGAATTAAATTTCCTTGAGCATTCTTGACAAGAATAGTAGAAACCACTTTCTGCTTGAATATTTAATGCTTTAGTACCTTTTGTTTCATAAGATAATCCATCGTATCCGTCAACAACATTAACGCTGAGAGGAGGTTTTTGACAAATGCAATTTTTACAGTAAACTCATCTTCGACAGTATTATCTGCTTTATCATTGCTCACATTTACAACGTAAGTTTCTGGTTTCTGTTGTTAGAGTGCAACATATGCAAACCGACCTGTATTATCAGCAATACCTTGAATTAATGTTGATAAACCAATGTTAGCTTTTTACTGATTTTACTGAAGACAAAGGAATAGTGTTTACAGTAATATTGGTACCTGTAACTGTTGTTATATGTTCTATATCTGCAACTAAATTGATCCAGACGTTCTTTAATAGTTAAAACTTTTTCTTTGTAATTCCATTAATAGGATTTCTTACGATTACTTTAACATCATAAGGAGCTCCCTCGAGCTAAACTATATTGTACACCAGCTCCTAAGTTTTTGAGCAGAATATAATTTTTAGATTCTTTATTAAATGTAAACTAATATTCCCTAGTTGAGTTTTAACAATAATTCCTTGCCATAGCACTATTAGGATATAATACTTCAGCATCGATCGTTAATTTTTCTTCGTCAGTTTTTGTTCCTTTAATAAGAACTTTAGAAAAAGATGTTTTATATCTAGGATAAGTAGAGAATAAATTTATATAAAAATTATCAGCTTCTCTATTTACTTTAAAACGACTAATATTCTTTTTCGTATTAATATTTAAATATTCAAGTGAAGTTTTCTGGTTGCAACTAGATGAGAATTTTTAGTGGTAAATACAATTATTTCTGCCTGATTATTATCTACGTATTTAACATGATAACTTAACGGAGTAATTGTTAATCCATCAGTAGTAGTACTTTCTGAAGGATTAATCCACAAATCTTTGTCTTCAAAGAACCAAGGAACCTGTTCTTGAACATAAATAAATGGATATAATTCACTAAGACGTTCATAATTAATATAACGAACAGTTACAGTAGAAACCTAATCGAATGTCATCAAAAATCAATTTGAAAAATATTTCATATTGCTTTCTTCTAAACCACCATCGATCGTATTCCTATACACACTATCATTAATTAAAACTTCTAATTGATTTGTGCCAGGCAAGTAAAGGCCAGAACCAACTTTAAACTGAGCCTTTCCATCTATAATTTTTCCGATACGAGTAATTTCTTCTCGATCATGATAGTAGAATCGATTATGTTCTAACTCAAATTTTACGATCGTATAATATTCGACAGTAATTATAGAATCTTTAATCAAGCTTTTCCGATGCCGTCTTTACGAATACCCATAGGCACCCAATCAGACTCACCTGTTAATTTAATAGAAAGATTGCCAGTTATATTATTTACTAATAAAGAACCATCTGGAATATCGGCCCAATAATAATTATCTTTTTCGCTATCAGTAATGATAATTACAGTATTCTTATCTACAGAATATTCATTTAATTTATGAATTCTCCCATGTAGGTTTCAATTAATAGGCCTCCTCAATAATAAACGACATCGCATGTTAATTCTTAAGATCATTAATTTTATATTTAACATCTTTTGAGGCAACTCTATAACGATGTTAAAGTCATAATAATTATTTTTATTATCTCCTTTATTTGGGCACCGCTAATGAGTTACCTCGTTAGTTAAATTAACCGTTAATACTTCATTTTAAAACGAGTAGTCGGTAATTCGATAGATTCAGCATTTAAAAATTTTTATATTATCTAACAATGAAGAATCTTCAATATCTGTAAAAATAAAAATTAATGCCAAAATTTTCAAGTCTGGTTGTTTCTCGACACCCATATAATTATTATATAGTCGAATTGGAATTACAATGAGTAGCCGAAAAGAAGTAATAACTCCGGCTTTGTATGTACTATAAATATATAAATTCTTTATTATCGAGAACCATCCATGTCAATCGTATTTTGCATGAATTACACTCCAAAGGAAATAACCATAAATTTAAGTTTTCTTGTATTGCGAATAAGGGCATCAAGAAAGTTTGATTTTATTATCGTCGATATAAACATAATCAGTACCATAATTTAATATTGTACTAATATTAGCATTATCAATTTTATTATTGCCAGAATACTGATCAACTAAAAACGAAAAAGACATTTGATCTTGTCTTACAGTATAGTTGTAAAAGGATAAATTGTATTTGTTGGATCTACGGTAATTTCATATTGTTTAAGCTCTTTATAAAGACCACGTTTCACTGTTTCATCTAACATATCTTTTGTAATCTTATCAGTTTTCTTAACAAAATTATCAGTATTTAAGGTAGATTCTTTTAAATCAGTAATAATATTTTTGAATAGATTGTAATGTCCGGATCAAATGTATCGACAATTCGAGAATATTTTTATCTATATTTGTAATTAAATCTTTTGTTTCTTTTAATACCTTCTTGAGCATTAGTAATAATAGATTCCTAATTGCTCATAAGACCAAACGTAATAGAGAAATACGATAAATAATCCTATCGCCATATTTTAAATTAATATTATTATTAATAATAAATTTATTTGTTAATGTCGGATTAGGATTGTCTTCAGTCGGTAACGGAAGAACTTCCTTCAAAATCAATTTCGTCTGCAGAGCCTGTGTAATTTAATACCGTTTAAAAATACTGAGTTGTTGCTTACCGTATTCATACGTGGTCAGGTAATTTAATAATTCTCGTAATATTAGGATAAGAATCTTCATTATAAATAATACGTTTTTCTTCAACGAATACAGCAGCTCTTTTGAAATACTCCAGATTCCTAATAGTATGGCGAACATTAACTTGAACAACAGTTGGTTCATTTAATGCATAATTTAATTTAAAACCGACACCTTTTAATAATAGTCGCTCATCTTATATTTTGCATTATCAGGAACAATTAAATGTTTTACCTTTTTATCTTGTTCCTTTAACATCACCATTTTCGACAAACTGATCTTTCATGATATAGCCTTGATCAATATAAACGTCTAAAGAATTAGATCGAGGCAAGAAAAACATGTTAGTATCTTTTTCATCAAAAATAAAAATTTGTTTTTCGTTTTTCTTTGTCGGTTAATGTTTCATCAGGAATGAACAATTTTGTTTCGTGAAGATCCATCGTACTGTGTTCGTATCAGGAACCCATTGAAAATCTCCGCCATTAAATTGTTCCAAATATATAAAAATATTCGAGTCGCTATCATACCATAAATCATTTGGTTCAGGATTTTCTGGTTCGACAAAGTAAATAAATTTACGTTGAGTTTTAGAATATAATTTTCCATATAGATAAATATTGACCATTTTATCTACATAAATTGGCCTAGTATTTTTATTATCATAGAAAAATTTAACAGAAATTCCTGTTTTCGTCTATTGTCCAATATGCTCAACCAAGTATAATATCTCCCTGTTCTTCAAATTGATTTAAATCAGGAAAGGTAGGAGAGAGGAAAAATACCGTAATGATATTTTGGATATAACTCTGAGTTTTCATTATAAACAATTGTGTCGATGAGGAAGAAGCATAATTATAAATTACATAGACTTTTTCTACCTTCGTTTTCCCTCAGGATCGACAACATGAATAACTTGTTTATTAATAGATGCCTGTAAAATTTCTTGAGTCTCTAAATCGTAAACTCTGAAATTCTTTTAATGTCTGGTAAATCACCTTGGACACCAGCAATATAAATAATTTGTTTTAATTGTGAAGGAGCATATACAGGAATCGTAATGTAATTTCACCGGTAGAATTTAACGTAAACTTTTCAAAATACTGAGTTGCTTGTGGTTCACCAACATTAACAAATGATTTATCGAGTTTTTATCTTATGACCAACTCGATTTATCAATTCGCCTTCAGTAATATCGATAATAAATTCATTATCACGTCGACTAAATTCAAATCCAGAGATAATGCCCCAGCCAGCAGATTGAAAGTCGTTCCTGATTTATCCAATCTTGGACCATTTCAAAAATTTTTCATTGATAGGTCTTGCCTTTACCCCTTTGGTAAAGTCTATTTTGTGTAGAAAATTATTTGCCATTATCTAGTCCTTAAAAATAATAATTGCCGCTTCAGCCGATGAAATATGTTTATCAATTTGTTTTTGAAGTTGAGTCTCGATACGGCTCATAGCGTTTCGGCAAAGTAATAACCATCAGTACCAACTCTATATGGTCTACCGTGTATATTACCAGTGTCGATATAGTCGTAATTATTATATTTACTAGAACCGCCACCAATAACTCTAACATCTGTCGGTATAATATTATTACTTAATTTAATTATAATATCGGCAATTTTTATATCAGTAGATTTTTCATTCTCTTCTAAAAATATAAAAATTTTGATCATTAAATACTGACGTTTTTCTCATATATAAAACATAATTTTTATTTATATCATTAATAATTATATCTGTTTTTCGTTCTTTTGCAATATTCAAAGATGAACTATAATAAGGAGAAACAACAATATTTAATTTGTCATTATCATATTTATAAGAGATGTTTGGCAATTGCTCCAATATCATAAAGAGAATAATTTACTTTATCTATGAATTTTAATTCTTGATTTGTTGTGTATATTAAAGAGTCAGTATTATCTTTTACAGGCTCATTATTAACAAGTTTTTAAAATAAACATTGTTAGAGTAATCAACATAATCATAAACAACTATCATTGTTCGTAGTAAATACATCGACTAATTTATATGACAAGTCAATAAAATTAGATTTTTGAAAACATCCTTTTTAAAATTTATATTCGGATGATTGCTGTTCATTTTTATTATTTAAACTATAATAATAATCTATGATGTTGTTTTGAAATAAAGCTATTAAGATATGATCCAGATTTTTCTGGAACCTTATAATAACCAATCGTATATGCAAATACAATATTTTTCTACAAGAAATTGTATGAGTCTTGGTTCAGTAAAAATTTCTTTTTCCACAAAGCATAATTAATTTATAATTCAATCGATCCCTCATAATCAATATTGAGTATGGTCGATCGTTATTTTTATATAATCATATGTAACTCTAGGAAAAGAGACATTTCCTAAATCATGATTGAAAAATATCCCAGGCTGGCTCTATTACATATTCTGATTGTTTAAACAGAACAGGCTTTCTTACGTCAAAAATTTTTGGTTTATTATATATAATTTTATTTGCATAAGAAGATTTAACAATATAAATATTACAATTATCCTGATATCCTCCATTTTTCATATTTTCAAGATAAACTTTTTCATCTTCAAAAATATTTAATATCTGGATTTTCTTTTCGTATTTTCTAAAATGAACATTGTTCGGGATAGTTATTGTCAATGTCCTGAATATGTTCCATACCAGTATAATCAATTTTTATATTGTATTCTTTTATTTTGATTCAAATGGCAATGTTCTTTCTAGAACATACTTATAGCCAAAAACAGTCGGACGATAGGAGAGCTTTTTAGAGCTATTTAAGACATCAGATTTTTCCATCGATGTCTATAAGATAATCTTTATTTAATTTAGCTCGGCATATTATTTTCTTTAAAAATAACTTATTTTTGTCAACTTTTTCATAAGATTAATAGTCTCTTTTTATTTAATTTTTAAAAGCTCTTCATTATACTTAATCAATTGTATCTTGATAAACAGATATATTATTAAGATATGATAATGAAATATCATTTTCGTCGAGCAATGTTTTTGTTGGCGATTTGTTTTTATTTAAATAGAATTTTTCATACAGACCTCAATGTTACATATCTGTTTGGATTAAGTACAATGTCTGTTAATTTGTATTTATTAATAGCTTTAGTTTTTCATCTTGATCGTATATCAATCTAAAAGTCTTCCTTATTAGTTGCTATTTTAACTTCATAAAGATTAGACGAATCTTTATTTAATAAGATATTGTATTTCAAATCATTAATACAATAACTACTCTTTTCAGATATTCAACAATATAATATTTATAATTATTATTTTAATTCAATTCTGTTTTTAATAAAATCTATATCGAATATTGAATTATCTATAATATCATAATTATTAATTGTTAATTTTATATCTGAAGTTTCTTTATCTGGTCTAACACGATAAAATAAATCAAAATTTTGGTTTCTTATTTAATCCATAAATATTTATATTATTAAAAGTATTTAATATAGGATGAGCTAGTTGTAAACATTGTTTTTATTATCAAAATATTCTCTAGCCCAATTAGTAAATTTATAAATATATTTATGAGCAGTCGGATATAGAATAGCTTATTTTATATTTATCTCTAATTTCTTTTTCGTATAATAAAGAATTTAGCTCTATATTAATATTTATTGCAGGATTAAAAATCTATATATTGGACTCAGTTTCGGAAATAATAAAATCATCAAAATTTTTAGCATTAGGATTAATTTGACAATGTTCTTTCATCCCGATAACTTGTATATCTTCTAGTTGATAAGTATTTAATTGATGAGATAACTTCATCGGATTGTACTTTCATTAAACATATCGATATGGACATTCGGAATAATAACTTCCCGATAAGAAGAACTTAAATCGAGATGGCTCGTCATTTTTATCTAAACATAAAAATAGGCGATTCTAATTCATTTTGTTATGTGAGAATATGATTCGCTAACTCGTCAATAAATTTTCTTCTTTATTATTCTTGTTTATAACTATTAATTTTTTTATATAAGCATTGAGGTTATAAAACATATCTAATGTATTACTATTATATCGATTAAGTCTTATAGTCTTATCAGCATATTTAATAGTTAAAGTTTTTCTGTCATAGATAACATCTATATATTCTCCGATAGGAAAATCTTTAGGAGTAAAAATCACTGTCGCCATATTTAAAATAATAATATGATAAGTTTTCAGATTCGGAACTTCTTCAATTTTTAATCAGACAAAATTATTGAAGATATATTATCTAAATTAGAAATGTAGATAACTTCCTTCTTGAATAGATCCATTGCCAGAAGATGGTAAATAAGAACTATTAAATGTTTCTTCCAGGGCTATATTTGAAACTGTGCCATTCTTACCATAAAAATGAAACAAAAGAATCTTTCACAAGATTATTTTATTATCTTTTAAGATGTTCTTTTATTTAATTCAATATCCGAATCAGAAAGATACAGCTTTAACTAGATATCCCAAATAAGTATTATTTTGAAAGATACAATTTTCAAAACTCATTAGTATTGTCATAATAATACAAACGACCACCAATCGTGTCTTATAACATTTGCAGCCCAACCAACAGGGAGTCCTGAAGAAACTTGTAATGATTCGACAGTATTTCCATATTGAGAATAACAGTAATCTTATAAGAATCAAATTGATATTAAAATCTTTATAATTTCGAGTTCTTTTATTATTTATTTCAATATAAAAAGTAGCCTTGCCATTTTCATATTCTAAAACTAAATATGCATTTTTAAAAAGATGTTTAAAATTGAATAGTAGAATATTCTAACTGAGTTTGAACATCTTTTATTTTTCTAATACGGCATAATCATCATACCAAGTTTTAAACATATATTGTTTTTCTGAATTAGTTTTGATTCTGGAATCCTCAGTAAGAGAATTCCGAACTTCGTGGATTAACATAATCTAATTTTTAATTTAATTCTGAGAATGCACCACTATATGTATAATCCAAGAATGTCAATAATATGCGTCTTGATCATAAAAATAACAACCGTTGTTTTATGTTATTCTTGTTATCATATCATATGGTTGCTAGGTCCTAAGCTACTGGCAAGAGCAGGATGTAGTGATTTCAACTAGCTCGTGATTCTAAATTGGAAAGCACCACTAGCATTAACAGCTACTAGGGCAAAATTTTACCATATTTTATATAACTCTTTTCCACTGTGTAAAATTAGAATCTATTCCATTTTTACGAAGAGTTCTAACACTTATTCTAACATCTCCAGAAATTTCTCCAGCCAATCAGTATGTTATAGCATAACTATTTTATCAGAAACCAGTAATAATCTGAGATAATAAAACACCAGAAGTTTCAATAAGAGAAGCGAATGTAAAATCATCGGTTTCATTAAATACGTTATAAACGTGTCGATAGAAGATATTTCACTATTCATGCAGGCGATTTCAATTTGAAGCTTTATATATTAGTAGCAAAGCCTTCTCATTGTTAATTAAAGTAAACAGCTATTTTCAATTATCCCAATAGTCGAATAAGAAGAATAATAATTAGTTAGGGCTAAGAACTTTAATAAGTAGTAAAACATCAGAAGATAATGATATTTATTTTTAGCGATAAATACAAATAATATTCATATATTTATAATATTCATCGCTTTACTGATGCATAATGCTTTCCTATTAAATCAAATATTTCAGTTGTTATTATACCCGGCTCATCATAGAGTTATTAGCTTGTTATTTCTGTACGTAATACTTTTATCTAGTTGACATCTTGTTAGATCAGAAGAGCTTATTAACGTCGCATCATAATCCATTGTTGTACCATATACAATCCGTCATCCATTGATATCATCTAGATTTGTTGTAAATGCATTAAAATTATCATAATGAATATTCACATCTGAACAAAAGACTTTTCTTTTCAATGTTCCAACCAAGTTTATCGATGTTCTTTTATGAGGGTTCAGTTATTTTCTTTATCGGAAATAACAATCTCTTCGAGTCGAACCTTGCGTGCCAGTAACAACTATATATAACAGTAAAAGTCAGTACGTCTTTTGAAATTAATAATAGCATTTTCTTCTTGAGCTTTTCAAAACTTCTTACGATAGAAAGAAGAAGTTTTCTTTTGAAGTCTAAAACCCATTAAGTTTCTCTTTCGGAATATAAATCTATTTTTAAGTTGCCAGATAATATTAATAAACGCATTATTGCTTATATATTTATCAATTCTAAATATAGCATATCCATTTTTATCAAAATTAAAATCAATCATATAATTTTTGTTTTCTTCTAAAAAGAGTGTGGGATCACATTTATCAAAGATCCAGTTATTAAAAGTATTGGCTGATCGTTAGTTAACGCAATGAAGAAATTTCAGAAATTTCTTTTGTGTCTTCTAAAATTAACATAACATAAAAGGATTCAAAAACCTTCATATCCATATAAGACTATTAGAATAAAGTTTTGTTTTGTAGAGTTTAATACTAATATAGCTTCCTGTTTTTAGTGTGTAAAACTACATGATTATCTTTATGATGAGAAAATTGTCGATTCGTTTGCACCAAAATAATATTCTTTACCGTCTATAATAATAACCTGCTACACTGCACCTGTTATCAGTATTATTTCTATATGCCGTAACATTATTATTAATAATTACCCGCTGTAAATTACTATTTGTAGATGTTGCATATAGCCCATCAATATTAGAATTATTAATATTAATAACAGTTCGAGGTTTCACTATCTTTCATACGACGAACAGTAAGAACACTCCGTCACTCATAAGCATCGATATTTATATTCTACAAGTTCATAAAGTTTATCTAATGAATTAAAACTTATTTTTGTAGGTGGTTATATGTATGCGTTACATCTCGCAGTTAAAGATTCATATTCAAAATATTATCGATAAGTATGATGCCTGGTTCAGAATAAATAGCAAATTCTTTGTCGTTTAATGTTGTATCCCCTATTTTAACGATTCAGACACTTTGTAATAAACATTAGAATATTTTAATTTTCCTAAGCCATCTTCCAGTAAGCTCAACATCTTCTGTACAAAGTCTTTTATTAGTATAAAGATATATAGATACAACAAGATGGAACAGTGTCAAAACACTTGTATTCAGAAAGAATGATAAGTTTCACTCGTCGATTATTTACTGATTCATTTAAATTAATTTCAGAAGCAAATAAAGTTCTTTCAAAATCTTTAAAAAGAAATATTATAATTTGATTTGTTATTATTCCAATAATTAGCTGAATACTCTAATGACCAGGATAACAATATTTATATTGTTGCCAATTAAACAGCTTTTTCTAATGATTCATTAACATCGTAAGTATAGCGCAGATGTAACTGTGTAGAAGTCTTATCCTTAATTATCAGGAAAGAGTACACTTTCAAGATAATAAAACATGTTCTTGAGATAATTTGGGGACCGAGGCATCAGGATCTCATATTATAATCTGATTTTGAATAGATTTCATCAGGCTTAGCTTTAATGCACGTTGAAGAACACCCTGTCGTGTTAAAGAAATTCTATATATCTTTGTTAACGCCTAAAATTTTCTTTTATTGTTAAAGCAATATTATTACCTCATGAATAAAAACTAACTAATAAAAGTATCTCGAATTATTGCTCTTATCAAATTATAATTCTTAGAAAAATACATTTCTTTAATAGAAATTTCTTTAAAAGGTTTTGTTTTTCCAGAATTATTATAAATAATTATCTTATTATTATATGAAACAAATACAGATTCTTTAGTTTTATCAAAATCATATAGATCTATTAAGATGCGAAAGCTTTAATGACCTCAACAATTCTTCGTATTTATCATAATAAATATTGATTATCAGCAATTTGATCGATGTAAAAGAACTCTTTTCCATGATTGATGCCTCGTTTTAGTCACGATTCACAACGTGAATTTTTAAGATCTATATCTAAAGGTGAATTTTTCCAAATACCATTGAATACGTATTATACGCGTCAAAATTATCATCGATTAGAACATTGCTTTTGCATATAAAGATAATTTAGATTCTCTGCTACTTGTAAATGAGTTTGTAGATTTCGCCTCTGACAGGTACTATAATTTCACCAAAGAATTTAAAATTAGAAAATTCACCAGCAATAGATATAGTCTAATCTTGGAGATGACATACCTAAATCAAAGAATCTAATGTAACTGTTAATAATTTATTATCCATACGCTCCAGGAGAGAATAAGAACTTCTATCGTTTGCAGATTCTTTCCCATCAATACTAAACATCATACGTTAGCAGATGCTTTTAATGAATTTAAATTTTAAAACCGGTTTGACCAATTTTAGAAATAGATTATCTTTAGAAGAATCTTCAGAAATATAATTCACAAAACAGTTTTATTATTAGTATTCGTATTTAATTCTTTTGAACAATAATATTATTATTTTCATCTTTTATTGTTGTTGACAAGAACCAGTATTCTCCTTCAATAGTCTCAGTTTATCTCTTCAAATTCCTAAAGATGTTATAATTTGTTCAATATTACGCATCCTCTAACATCAAGAATCAATATATAAAGTATGTCTTCTTGTTTTATATTTAAAATTATTAAGTTTTTACTAAATCAAACCCTGTGATAATATTAATTGGTTTATCGTAACTATATTGTAATTATTAGTTTTAAATCTCCACGGCTGTCAACATCAGTGTAAATGAAACCCTAATGTGGATTTTGCCAATATCTAAAGCTGACTTCCATTATCTGTATCACATTACTAGTAGTCGAGGCAAAATCTTTTATTTTAGTCCCGCATAAAAATAGTTGCCGACATAGCGAGTAGAATTGTGAAATAATTATTGTACACAATTATCTACAATATCTTCATATATCTATCTTGAATGAGATCGATAAAATAACCACTTTCGCCAGGCTTTTTCTGGCTTAACAATAACTTTATATACTTCATCTGTAAGAGAACATATTATTTTAATACGCCTTTATTAGAAATTGTAATACCAGTTAAAGGAAGATTATGATCGACATATTTTTCTATCGGAACAGAATATTTCCCATCACTTATGTATTGTACATATTAAATACAATAGTTTCAGGTTAATCTTTACAGTAGAAGTTGCTTTTTAAACTATACTGAACATCTAACGGTTTTTAAATCTAAACCGTATAATCCGACATCAATATTGAAAGATTTATTACTATTCAAAAGATATTGACTAATGTGATTTTTATATCCTATAATATTAACATCAGTATAATCTGAAGAGTTAATATTTTCAGAAGTAACAACTTTTAAGCTGTCATAATATCCGACGCCTTGTTGATAATATTCAACAGGCTGATCCAAACATGAGAGAATAATCCATAAATTGTTTTCCCAAAATGTTAAATCAGATCTGTTTTTGCAATATCTTTTATTAAGTTCAGTATATAATCATAAACTTTTTATCTTTAATAATATTTTGAATGTTGATTTCATTAAGCTTTTGAATGTCGATATCTTTTAGCAATGCCCTGCGTAACCAGATAAGATATTTTTAATTAAATATTTATACCGAACTCTGTAAATTAAATCGATGCTTATATGTATCTAATATGTTAGGATCATCAAATAATATATTATTATTTTTATTGTTTTTGTTCTTAGTGCATCATATGCTCTGTTGTCAAACTCAAAATTAGATTCATCTGGTGAACCCGATCGAGTTTCCTGCAAAGCCATGCAAATTCATCGAATATATTCAAACATTTTTCTATTTCTATATTTGAAGTATAGTGAAAATTTATTAATAGAATATCCGATTGGAGATCCATCAATTTCATCTATTTTAAAATAAAGATATCCATTTTCATAATATGCATATATTTTTATAAAACAGACAAACTTGTCAGTCCGTAAAATCATTATCTAATTTAAGATTTTACTCTAAGTTCTCCGATAGCACATTTTATATATTTTGCTAGCAATTTGTGTTTTTCTTTACCAGCATAATTTTACTAAAAAGAAATCTTTTATATTCATCGACTTCTTTTCCAAATATCAGTCATTTCTTCGATAATAGATAATAATAAATGTCCAGCATTTGATTTATAAGGACGGCGACAGAATTTTGCATCCATTTGAGGAAAATATTGTAATGCTTTTATAAAAATTTTTTATTGGGATTGCATCCATAAATTAGCCTCGATCCATTGAATTGTATCGGTAGCATTTTCAGATTTAATATCTTGTAATACTTTTTAAATTAGTAATAGATACGCCATCGACAAAAAGACCTGAAACATTGAAAGCACTAACACCAGTTTCATTTCACGCCAAGTCTATTAATATCATCCTATATCTAAACTTTCTTTTGGCGGAATAGAATTATCATATTCTGCAAGCTTTTAATTCAAGATTCCTTTTTATATCTGCAAGATTAAATTATCATTAGAAATATTGATACTTAAAGTAACAGCTTTTATGTTGGTGTCACATATTCAATATAAAGAAGGACTTATGACATTTTTAATCTATCTTTTAGCTTCTTCTAAAAGCGGTTTCTATTTTCTACTGTATATCGTTAGAATAACATAACAAAGCTGTTCCTGTACCATACCATGAACATATCGCATTCGAAGCATTTTGCTAAATCTAATGTAGCATCGATTGCAATCGTATTAGATTTTTCATTAATTAAAAGACCAGTTAATTAATCGATATAAAAGGTTCTGATCGCTTTCGCACTTCTCTTCGAGTAAAGCCACAAAAACTTAACCATATCGTCAAGATTTTTGTCCGTTTAGCGATGTATAAATATGAGGTGTTTTATTAGATTCAATATATTCATATGCATTTATTTATTTCATTAGAAACTGATAGCATAAATAAATCAATAACAGAACCTTGTTCAATAGTATTTTTAACTTTTCCTTCAAAAGTTTTAATCGATTGATAAATTTCATTCAAATTTTTCATATTATAAAATCCTTTTAGAACTCTATTAGTTTCTTTATGCTTAATTTCTATATGTATATTATGCCAAGACATTATTTGTTTTTCCATCGACATTTGGTTTTGCTTTTAATAATATAGTTATCGTCATTAACTATTCTTCGACGATTTTTGAATAGCTAATAAATTAGCTTTATTGAATTTATCTTTATGTCGATATTCAACAAGTCTAGAACCAATTAAAGGTCGTTGTAAAATTTCCACCGATTTCAGTTTTTAATTTTATCATTGTTTGTTGAATAATATAATCTTCATTGTCTTGACACAGAAACAGCATATATACTTTTTCTTTTGCATAAGGATTATTTTCATTTTGAATAGTAAAATTAATTTTTAAAAGGAAATGTCGTTTGTTTTGGTCTAGCAATTGTTTCATATTGAATTTTTAATTTTTGGAAGATTCAGAAAACATCAAATTGAATTTTTAATTGTTTTGATCTATTATTTTGATCAATGATAATATCATCTCTCGTCGAATTTAATAAAAATCAATCATCGCATATCCTTTTCTAAATTTAATTTTACTAAAGCCTTACCTGCAATATTTCCAATTTGTTTACCTATAGCTCTAAGAGCTTTTGAAGCTAATTTAGTAACTTGTAGTTGCTCCATTGTTTAGCTCTATCGAGACTTTTTCTAGCAATCTCAGTATATGCATATACTTGTTACTTTTCTATATTCTTACTAACAAAGTCAATTTTAGATAATTGCAAATTCATATTTACAGTTTTTAGCAAAACCACCAAGCTGAATGCTGTCTAATTTACCAATAGCACCATTAATTTTATCTTCTAGTGCTTGAGCTTTTACTAGATAATTTTCAACATTTTTATTTGCAAAATCTATATATCAGTAGCTTTTGTATATAAACTATCTATACGTTCACCAGCTTTTTGTTCAGCAAGTACTTTTATATTTATTACTAGCATATTTAATTTCTTCGTCTAATTGTTTATTAACATTATCTGAAAGATCTTTTAATATTTGATTTGTTAAAAGCTGGATTCGTATTTTTAATATGTTTATATGTTTTAATGATTTGCAAATATTTGAGCTCTTTATTTTACGAATAGCTGCTGGCAATTGTTCTTTACTAGAAATTCCTAAAGTTTTATATATCTTATTCGTTATTTCTTTATTGATAAGTTTTATCCATTGCCATATAAGCAATATCTCGTTTATCTACGAGTTTAAGAATATCTTGCGCATTGACATCCTTAATGATTATATAGGAAGGCCGTCAAGATCTTTTTACAATCTTAGCGGCCCTAACATCTTTATTTTTATTGCTTCGACAATTTACCCTTAGTATCTTCTAGTTTTTCTAAGAGTATCATCAATTTTTAATATTTTTATTTTTAATAACTTATCAATATGATTAACAGAACTAGAATAATCTTCAGGAATAGCTGATTGCTTTATGAATTTTATTATATTCATCGGCAACTTTTTGACGAGTATCGTCATTTATTTTTCCTAATATCTGATTGTAATTCATATTCCACCATTTAAATAAAAGAAAAATTGGAGCCGTCAGAGACAGCTACAATTATATAAACTATACGTATATTACGACTGCTTTATCTGGTTAGAATAATAATTTTCAGCATATCAATAAATCATAGACTTGTTTTAGCTTGTTCTATTGAATTTTGAGCCGTAACATTTCCTACTGGGGTTTCAAAAGCCTTTTACTATCGTTTCTTTTTGTCATCCAATGCTTTTTAAATTCATCAGATGTTTTATATGGAAAAGCTTTTTATTTCATAAATATTATTTTTCTAATAATTTTTGTTGTTCGGGATTAGCATTTTGGATAGCTTCTTTTTGCAGATTTTTCTGTGATCGGAGAATCACCTGCTAACATGGCAGCAGTAAACGGAGCAAAAATCTGTTACTAACTTCGTAGGATCTTTTTAATTTTTAAACCATCTGCAATTTCTACTAATGTAGCTATTCTTGCCAAATAATGGCATTATAATATCGCGACGAATTAAAAGCATAACGTCCGAGATTAGGCTCCCATGATTTAACAAGGACAGTTCCTTTAACCATAAAGTCACCAATTACTGATCCTGGATCATCTGATAATTCTCTAAAATCAGCGAGCTCAAGAAAATTCGATTATTTAGTTTATGACCATTAAAAATAATTTCGTCAAAAATCTAAATAAATACGATTAGCTTTAATTCTATGAGTATGAGATATAGAATTTATTGCACTATTATCGACAGAAAATTTAGTATCGTTACCTGTTGAAATTCCGACAGAGTGTTCTCTTTAATAACAATACTAGCCGTTCCTCTTTTTCATTGCCCAATCGTTTATGCGATGAGGATGTCTAGAGGTTTCTTCGTGATTCTGTTGCATTAACTCTTAATCCTAGATATGATTTGTCCTCATCAATTTGAGGATGCATCATCTCCAGTTTCAGCAATTAACTCATTAACAGCATTCGTAACATTTTCTATGTTTTTATTTGCAGCAGTTTCATTTATTTTTAAATTTTTATTAGGAGCAACTTGTTGATTTTGCTTTCTCGTTTTTCTTCAGCCATTATGTAATAGAACCTCCTAAGTCTTGCCCATGTTCATCTGGGAATATATCACTTTTAATTCGCTTTCAGCATAAATTTCAGCAGCATAGCCAGCTGTCCATCTTCCGACAACCATAGGCTGCGCTATTATACGCCTCTATTCTGAACCTCATGAGTTAAAATCACATGATTCTAAAAATAACATGAAGTTATTTTATTAAGAAGTTTGATCAATAGATCCTTATTCTTTTGGGCGTGTCCAGTTCGCCTCTAGTGTATAAGACCGTAAGATCTACAACATTACTTTTACGAAGAATATTTAATGCTCCATTACAATCTGCATTAAAACAATAATTATCTTTTAGTTTGATACAAGCCTCGTTTAATACGCTTACCACTAAACTCGTAAGTTTGTGGATTATCCATATTATAAATAGGCAATTCATCATTGTCAAAGAAACTAGCTTTAGAAGTATAAGATTCTTCTTGTAAAATATAATTAATATTATATCGTTTACATAAGTATTCTAATTTTTCTCGAATCTTGCCAAATGGCAATTGAGTAAAAATTTGATTATTTCTTTACCTAAGTTAGTTTTATTTTTGGAATGATTGATTATATCCAATGACTAAAGTACCAATATCGTTAGATAAACAATAATTAATAATATATCGACAAGTTTTTATTAATATAGTCATCAACTCTATCTTTTTACGAGAAACTAAGAATTGTTGTTTTGTTTGTTTCTTGATATTTTGTTTTATTTTTATAGATTGTAATTTTTGCATTTTGTTTATTGAAGAATTGATTAATAGATTTTAACTTTCTTCCATCGATAATAAAAGATTTTCCTGTGTTAATCAACACAAGTACATAAATTATTAACACCTAAATCAATACTAGTGCATTGTTAATATTTAAATTTATAGTTTCTTCTTGAATTTCGTAAGTATACTGAATTTTCGAAGAACCTAGCATTAAACTTAGGAATAATTTGAATTTGCTTAATCTTTTATTTTCTAATACTTGAGGAATTTTAATTTCAATTTTAGCATTATATTTTTCTTAAAAGCATTAGAAAATGGAATTGTTAAAATATTATCTTTTCTAAGCCTAATTTGACCAATAATTAAATTATAATAACTATTTTTAGGTAAATAATTAGGCATTCTAATATATTTAAAATTATATTTACCTTGTTTAGCTAATTTAATTAAGGCAAAAATGATTTAAACATCATATCAACGTCTTTTAAGAGTTTGCTGAGCCATATTAGAATTCAACAATTTATAGTTATCAGAATTTTTAATTCATGATAATTTTGCTTCATATTTTTAGATATTGTTTTTCTTGAAAAATAATGTTGTCGAGCATTATATATTGCTTGATTAGCTAAATTTTTCAGCTATTCTACACAATTCTCTTTAAAATATTATATTCTTCTTTAGTTAAATGTTTTACTTGTTGTTTTATTGTTAAGTACATTATGATCACCTCGCTTTCTAATAATATATTACGAGATAATTATAACATATTGTTACCACAAAAACAAATTTTCAGTAAAACTTTTTCTAGGACATTTAGAATCATATTTTCTAAAATCAATTTGAGGTCTCGTTCAACCAGGATCGTCACTTCCTAGCCAGCGCCATTACGCGCATCTTGTACTTTCATACAAGCACAGACTATATCTTATCCATATCGCTTATGCGACTTAGGCGACACCACTTCCACTACCATTATAGACTTGTAGGTGTACGACCCTCACGAGGTCTAGTCGTTGAACGTTCTTTGTATATAATACAAAGCTTCGCTGCTGATTGCCCATTATTGCAGTACTTAGGGATTTAACCATATACTATCTCAGAAGTTTGTTTCTACTTTCGTAGCCTTTGCTGTCATCAACAAGGGCATTCTGAGCTTTAGGGTTTCCAGCAATTCAGTGTCTTTGTTGGACGTGTAAGAACGCCACTATCTACCAGTTTTCCCGATAGACTTACTATTTTATTAAAATATGTTTTGCAATAAAAATTATAAGCATTATTTTTAATATCTTAATAACATATTCTCAGGTTTTTGGGAACCAAGTATCTACACTGTTTGTTTTGTACTTGCATTGCAGATTCTGTTTGTCTAGTACCCATCTGATCAGTATATATAACGGAACAGTATTAGTTAAAGGGTCGGAAGATAAAAACCGATCCTTTTAACTTTGAAAACTATGATTCCTTATTTCTTGACCAACATAATTATCTTTTTAATTTTATTTTTGGATCATAATTTTTGGAATATTGACATTAACCTTATAAACAATATCGGCAGAACTATCATCAACAGTATATTCTAATTCTTTTTGCTCCTTGCAAAGCATATAGAATTTTATCAAGATTTGCAGCAGATTCGCCATGTCCATTAAAGTAAACCCAAACCCTGAGCCTGGATATAACTTATCGGTACCGAATAAATAACAACTTGCAAGAGTTATGTAGTCATTAGATACTTTATTAATATAGGTATTATAATCTGCAGTTCCTTTGTAAGATAATTCTTGTTCTGCAGCAAAGATAATTTTTCTCAAAACATTTAATGCAAATGGATGTAGAATATTAGCATCGAGTATTTCTTTGCCGTCGCCATCTTTACCTTTAATACCGACAACTTTTTATGAATCGCCCACCTTGCTCAATATTAAATTCAACAGTATTCGGACGCTCTTCATTGAATAAAGCTTTTTCATGTCGAATAATAAAGAATTTTGTTTGTTTAAATATGTCGAACTCAGGTCCAGGAACAGGAACTAATGGTCTTAATAATGAAGTATCGTTAAAAATAGTTAAATCATTTTCATGCATGAACATTTTAGCATTAGCACGAGATAATTCTTTTTCTGCTTTAATTGTTTTATCATTAACATTTACAATTTGAGACATCGTTCTAATGTCTCCATATTGGAATAATGTCGAGATATAATTGTCAGCCATAGTATATGTTTGTTGACCGCCTGATTATTAGCAACTAACATGTTATTTTTCTTGCGTTCTATATTTTTCAATAGCTACTCCAGGTCCGCCACCTAATAACATATTTAATAGCCAACTACAGCACCTTTTGGCTATTCCCAACTGTCGGCAGAGAAATTGCCAGTTTTAGTTACACGATAATTAAATATATTGTCTACTAAATCTAACATAGGTCCACGAGTACCCCAAGTAGGACTCATAAAGATTGTACTGGAATTACCGCCCCATGCCGGAATGAAAGGCATACCTCGTTTCATTAAAGGTGTTACGCATAAAGTTTTATAGCCATCGACAAAAATTTTTTAATCATTTCGCCCCATCTGCCAAGAACAAATGAGCCAAGAATAACCAATGGATTGCCTGCAGAATCTTTAAACCTTTACTAATTATACCGGTTAATCGTTTACCAATAACACTAGATGTCATAAGTTCAAGTTTAGTTCCAAGACCACCCATTTTAATAATACTATTATTAATGGATTTTTATTTTTATCACCAGTTAAATTTTTTTAAGGTCTTTAAGATTTTTCAATTCTTCGATAATTGCTGCACCTTTTGTTGTATTATTTACGCCTTTTATTTTTTGTCAGAAATAGATTCAGCATTGATAATCATTTTTCGAGATTAGTTTTTCTTTTTATTATTTCTAAATCCCATTCTTTTTACTGAATTTCTTTTTCAAATAATTTTTCGCAATTTACGACTGGCATTTTTGTCACCTTTATTACCTCTGATAGTTTTTCGTAGTTTTTGCTTACCGTTTTTCATCGAGAATAGCATTTCGTCTTCATCGAATTCTGGTACGTCTACTTCATAGAAAGTCTGAGCCTTACCGGAAGTTTTCTGTTTTTCTTTAATGTCTTTAAACATTTTATCAGACTCTTTTTGATATGCTCTCGACGGGCTTCTTCTGTCGTTGAATATTCATAAGAGTTTTTAGCATCTTCCAAATCTTTATGAATAGATGCCATAAATTTTCCGACAGCTTCTTTTTAGAAACTTCAAAACATCATGATTAGTTTTTATCCAATCATTAAGATGTTGCATCATCGTTTCTGAATTGTTTTATTTTTACTGCCAAGATATGTTAGATATTTATCTTTAGATCGTAACATGAGAAATTTTATCGCGTTTAGCAACAAGATCTCTCATTCGAGCAGTAATACCTTCTTGAGCGTGAGACAAATTCACCTTTTTGCTTTTTATCATAAAAGCTCTTTAAGCGTATCATCTATTTTTGAAGTTCCATTGTTCTGCGTTCAGAATATGTTTCAAAAGTATATAAAGGATTTTTATTATGTTCAGAAAAACCCTTTAATCTTGTCGGCATATCTTTCAGCAAACCAACCTTTAGATCTTACGACTGCACCAGCAAAATCATCGACTATTGCTTGTACAAGTAAAGTTCGACTTAGATTGTAAAGACCGACTGCATATAGTCGTATATCTAGCGGCAGTAGAAATGAATGACATATTAACTTCTTTTGTTGTCATATCATTCAAAGGATCGACAATTGCATCAGGAGTGATTGTCGTAACAAAACCTGTCGTTACAGACATCATATGAACAACATCTCGAACTTTTGCTTGTCCTGTCGTCATACTATTAGGTTCATCGATATGCAATTCTATCGTGAGGTTTAACAGAAGGATCTCCATATACTACTAAGTTACCAGAATAAATTTGTTCGACAGAACGTTTTAATCTGCTAATAGTCATATTACGAGCAGTCAATTCATGATTATGTTCGCTACCACCAAACTCTGGAGGAAGCCAATTCGTAATAGTCCAAGACGCTAATGATTTAACACCTTTTTCTAAAAAGAGCGCCAATGCCAAAACCAGCTGCTCCGCCAATAAGGCTACCTGTTAATCCTCCGCGAGAACCAACAGCTCCACCTATGGCAGATAACGTTAAGCTGGTAGTTGTAGCATAATTGTCTAAAGAACCAATTTCGCTATCAATTGTGAATGTATTATCTGAAGAAGTATTTACTTGTGTTCTTGCATAACCAAGTGTCGACAACAGCAGATCTTTGATATTCTGATAAATATCTCGATCAAGACATACATCTTGCGTTGTCTTTTTAACATCTTCAAAATTATACATGCCTCTTAGCAATAGTTGCTACCTATATTATTAGTCTGAATTTGATTTGACATAATATCATGATTAGACCAATACATATGCATTTTGAGAATAAGGTTTACGTTTTTCGATTACATTATAGTTCTTACCTTGTTTTGTATATTTATATGCAAAATACCAATCAGGCTTTCCTAAAAATACTGTACTTCTAAATCCAAAGTTTGCAACAGCTCCAATATAAGTAGGTTCCGCACTAGCAGAAAATTGAAGAATATCCCAAACTGTGCGACCTTGAGTTTTTATATTTATATACTGATGACCAGATTGTGTACCGAGACCAAATGTGTTTGCAAGTTGGTTAATAGTCCAAGTGTCTTCTTGACGTTCTTGTCCTTCTTCAGTAATAATTCTATTACCGTCTGATAAAGGATTTAAACTATCAAGTATGCCATTGTTAATGCGACTATTATACAATGAGCGGTTCCATCATTAGTTACCCTCATAAATGTTTCTTTGAACTGGTTCGCCATTTGCAAATATATCTCGATAATATGCATCACCAAAATGATAAATACAAATGGATTTTAGAGAATACTCTGGATAAAAACATTCCAGTTATTTTCTCTAAATACCTTACTAAAAGAGTTTTTGATCCTGACAAGTTAAAATGAACTAATTAATACTCGAGGAGAAACACCACCAAATGATTTTCCATATGGATCTATCTTTTGGAAATAATGAATTTCTCTATTCTTAATTCTATCGCCATAATTGTCTTCATACGAATAGGATTTGATAATTCAATGCCGTCGCTTTGAGCGACAATATTAACAACATCTCCACCGATAATTTCGTAATCATACCATTAAACATTGGCGGTAGTTTAGCGGCATCTGCAGAATAACCCATCTCGAGATATGAATTCTTGCACCTGCGACTAATTTATAGATGATCTTTCAGGAATTAAATCTTGTTTTTGCTGTGCATTTCGTACAAAATGTTCGAGGATTAAATATGCTATCGTATAAAATTATCTAAAGCAGCTAAGCCGCTTTGTAATTGCTGCACGTAGTTGTCATTATCGCCATCAGAATCATATATCTGCAAGTATATTTTGGAAAGCATTATTGAGTTGAATCGTGAGCCGTATCAGCTGCAATATTTTTAGATTTAACTACTTGAATAGAATTAATAGCATTAGTACTATAAAAACATCTGCATTTTCCAGAATCCAGAAGTTAATCCTTCATCGATAAACATTACTTGGAATGTTTGAACCACGAAGCATCTGTTCGAACTCTGTTTGTGCCATGTCCAAGATGAATCCCTAACTCTTCTAGACAATTGATGAGGACTCATTCCATTGACTTCTAGTTCTAAAACGCTGAGTATAATCTCTTTCAATTTGACTAATCGATTATTAGTACTAATGTCGACACCAAGTTCTTCTTGTTTTTCTACGATACCGACCGGAACTAATGCAAATAATAATCTTCTTGATCATATCGTCTATCGTTTAATGGAGCAGTAATTGAGCTGAGTCAATACTTTATGTGTTGTGGCATTTAAAGGAATCTATAATCTCGAGTCGTAATCTTAATCAAAAATCATTATCTTTAGCCATTGCTGATAATGCATAACTTACAAATAATTTACCGTTAGCGAATTTTTCCTGATTATCTTTAATGAAGTTTTTCATTGTCGTGATATTCTTTTCCTTTGAATATCTTTAGACAAATCCATATCTTTCATATATTCATAAGCAGAAATTTTCGCCATCGGCATTAGTAAATAAGATATCTGGTCATATAATTAGGGAATATATTATTCTTAATTAATGTACACATCCAGAATAACATGTTTCTTAAAAATGCATTCTTTGCGTAATTATAATCAGAAATACATCCTTTCTCATCTGCCATTGTTTCATTACTGAGTCAGATGTTTTCGATAATAAGGATCCATTAAAATAATAATGATCAGAATCTAAGAATGCATATATATCGCGGCAAATCTTTCTTGCCGCAAAATCTACATTCATTATATTTTAATAGAGAATTGCTTTTAAATTCTTCTGTAAAAACATGGTATGCCAAAGACACATTTCTACAATGGAACCATATCTCCAGAAATTTTCTGTATCAATTTCAGGATCATAATTTAATTTAGCTTGTTCTATTGTCATCACTTAGTCGATGCTTAAATTCAAATTTGTTTTCTTTAAGTTCATCTTCTTGTCAAGAGCTTCTTTAACAGACTTATTGGCCATCAATGTATCGCTCATTCCAGAGTAATCACCAGGCTTTTTATTATCTTTATCGTCTTTCTTTTCAGAAGATTTTTGGCGAACTCAATAAAGTCTTCGTGCTATCTCTTGTTGTTTTTCTGAACCAAAATCACTTTATCGACACACCAGATAATATAGCAGCAGCAACAAATTTATTTTAAAGTATCATTTATTTTATTTTACAATCTTCAAAATGTATTTGTTGTGGTGGTCAGATTTGTTTCGACAATAATATTATAGAATGTTGTAATAATACTTTTATCTTTGATTTCTTCTTCGATAGCACTGTTCTTAAAAATTCTAAACATCGTCAGTTATTTTACAAAAAGTATCGATAGAATCAACAAGTACAGATTTCAACGCAGCATTTTCAGATTTATTAGCATTATCAGCTTCTTTGTTTTTTTCTGATCGGCTTTTGCCTTATCATATTCAGCTTTTGTTTTCTTTTGTATACCAATTTTCATCGACTTGAGTCCCAGGATCTAATATCGTAGCGCCAGGACCTTTGCTTTTTCTAATGTTTTTATTTTCAGCAGCGCCGACTTCATTCCATTCTTGGCTTTTAGATGATAATACA